>Ga0207711_10000275_pt1 | contig 55533 bp, 51 predicted proteins | sample KBSS34metaG_FD_184401 | JGI IMG/M metagenome (GOLD analysis project Ga0207711, IMG submission 184401) | Switchgrass rhizosphere microbial communities from Kellogg Biological Station, Michigan, USA - KBS S3-4 metaG (SPAdes) (version 2) | ecosystem: Host-associated > Plants > Roots > Rhizosphere... | reverse complement strand
CCGTGCCGGTGGCCTACCACACCTTCGGCGGCTGGAAGCGCTCGGCGTTCGGCGACGCCAACCAGCACGGCATGGAAGGCGTGCGCTTCTACACCAAGGTCAAGACCATCACCGCGCGCTGGCCCGAGGGCGCGGTCGAGGACTCGGCCTTCGTCATTCCCACGATGGGCTAGGCCGCCCCTCGTCACTCGCGAACGGAGACATAATGAGCCTGCAATCGATTTCTTTCGACAACACAATCGGCGACGTCTCGGAGCTATTCGGACTCACCCCCCGCGCCATCCGATTCTACGAAGAGCGTGGGCTGATCTGGACGCGGCGGGACTCGCGAAATCGGCGCCTGTTCGACGACGACTCACGCCGGCGCCTGCAGCTCATCGCGACCTTGCGCCGGTCGCACTTGGCGCTGCCGGAAATCGCCGACATCCTTGACTGCGAGGGCGGGGAAGCCAAGCAGGTCACGCTGGCGATTGGAAAGCTGTCAGCGCAGCGCCGGCGTCTGGAGGACCTGCTGCAGGCGCTGCAAGGCGCGATGGAGGAGCTGTCGCGACAGCAGCACGCTCTCCATCCCCAAACCTCAGCGGCGTAGCGCCAGCGGTCGCTACTGCGCGGTGAGGGCTTCTATCTCAGCCGGGGAGTAGCCGAACTCCCTCAAGAGCTCGCGTGTGTGCTGGCCGATTCCGGGCGCCATGCGCGGTGGCGACTTCGTCTCGCCGTGAATCTGGAACGGGCTGTCCACCGTGCGTAGTCCGTCGCCGTCGACGATCTCCGGGAACCCGCCGTTTGCATCGATCTGGTCGTCGGCGAGATGGTCGTAGATCTGCCCGACGATGCCGAAGGTGATGTCGCCCGCGGTGAGGACCTTCGCCCAATGCTCAAAGGGTTGCTGCGCGAACATCTCGTCGAAGCGGCCGACCAGGATGGGGCTATTCATCAGGCGGGCTTCCGGCGTCGCGAAGAGCGGGTCCCCCAGCCATTCCGCGTGGCCCATGGCCGTGGCCAGCAGCGGCCAGTCGCGGGCCGGGTTGGTGCTGGCGATGATGAAGTGGCGATCATCGGCCGCGCGATACATCTCGTTCAGCGCGCCTCGGCCCCCGCGCTCCGGGCGGGCCATGAGTTCATAACCGCAGAGCGCCGCCTGCACCTGGCATGCGTTGGCCCACAGGCCGTTGGCCATCAGGGACGTCGCCACCTCCGAGCCCTCGCCGGTGAGCTGGCGCTTGTAGAGCGCGGTGACGATGGCGCCGTACATTGCCATGGCGGTCGGATGGTCGCCCATGCCAGGCATGGAGAAGGCGGGCTCCGCCCCGGCGGTCGGACGCACCATGTCCATCAGGCCCGACCGGGCCCACCAGGCCGTGGCGTCGAAACCGGTCCGGTCCCGCTCCGGCCCCTGCTCGCCATAGGGCGAGAGCGAGGCGTAGATCAGGCGCGGGTTCAGATGCATCAGGTCCTGCGCGCGCAAGCCGAGCCGCTCGCGCGCCGGAAACGGGAAGTTGGTGATGAAGACGTCGGCCTTGGCGACCAGGGTCTGCAGGACGGCTCGCGCCTCCGGCCGCCGCAGGTCGAGGGCCAGACTCTCCTTGTTGCGGGAGTCCAGAGCCCAGAAGTAGTCGACGTCGTCCGGCGTACCTCGGAGCCGGAAGAGGTTGCGGTAGGAGTCGCCGATCTCCGGCGGCTCAATCTTGATTACCCGGGCGCCAAAGTCGCTCAGCACGGTCGCCGCGGCCGGCCCGGCGATGAAGCTTGCGCAATCGATGACGAGAAGATCACCGAAAAGTCCCGTCGACATCGTTCGCTTCCTCCAAACCGCGCGACAGCGATCGAGAGCTTTCCCCAGCTCGCGTGCTCGCGCCAGGGCTCTCGCGCCGGGGCTTGCCAGATGCGCACCCGTCCACGTGTGGACACCCCGCGAGTCTACAATTGCACGCGCACTTCGCATTTGTTCGCGCGTTCGGTCGATCCAGTCTGATCGTGGATCGCTGTCTCGGGACCGCTTTTGACTCATTCGTAGAAGGCCGACCGGACCGCCGCTCCAGATCTTGAGAATGCGACGTTCTTGCCAGGGGCGTCGATGCCTGCTATTTCATTATGCGAATAAAAGTTCGTAATCCGAACAATAAGAACAACAGGGAGAATGCAGGATGGGTCGGCTCTCAGGGGTCTGCGGTCTCATTGCGACCACGAGTTCAATCGCGCTGATGGCGGCGGCGCCGGCCGCCCACGCCGAGGCGGCGCCCGCCGGTGGCGCCGCAGCGACGGCCAGCGTCGAAGAGATCGTGGTCACCGGCTCGCGGATTCAGGATCCGACCATGGTGTCGCCGACGCCGCTGACGACCCTGGGCGAGGCGCAGATCAAGCAGGCCTCGCCTTCGACCGTCGATGACGTCCTCCTGCAAATCCCGCAGCTGCGTCAGGACTCCGGTCCCAACCAGGTGACGCGCAACACGGGCTCCGTCTCCACCGGTCAGAGCACGGCGGATCTTCGTGGCCTGGGCGCCCAGCGGACCCTGGTGCTGATCAACGGCCAGCGGCCGGTGCCCACCAATGCGCAGGGCACCACAAGCACCAGCATAATCCCGCTCGGGCTGGTGAGCCGGATCGATGTCGTGACCGGCGGGGCGTCAGCGGCGTACGGCTCCGACGCCGTCGCCGGCGTGGTCAACTTCGTCCTGAAGGATCGGCTCGAGGGCCTGCAGGGCTCGGTCTTCGCTGGCGCGAGCGAGCAGGGCGACAACCGCGACATCGGCGTGAGCCTGGCTGGCGGGGTCGCTGCGATGGACGGCCGCCTGCATCTGGTCGGTGGGTTCGACTACGATAAGAACAAGGGCATCGGAAACATCTACTCGCGCGACTGGAGCGCCGTTGAGCCGGGCAACTCGGGCACGCCGATTTCCTTCGGCGCGGCGCGGGCGGCCGGAACTCCGGCTCTTGGCTGGGCCAATGGCGTCGAATATGCCGCCCAGACGCCCGGCGGCGTGATCAACACCGCCCGCACCGCGGCCGGCGTGACCTCCACGATCCTGAACCAGCTCGCGTTCAATGCGGACGGGTCCACGACGCGGCTGGTGCGCGGGCCGGTGTTCGGCAATCTGATGATCAATTCGTCGAGCAACCACATCGCGACGCCGATCGCCCAGTGGCAGCTGAAGGAGCCGCTCGAACAGGGCTCCGCGCTCGGCCGCGCGACCTACGACATCAACGATGATACCCAGGCCTATCTGCAGCTGAATTATGCCCGCAGCCACGTGTTCGCCGTGTCGCAGTATCACCAGACCGCGACTGACACGATCCTGGCCTCCAACCCCTACCTGCCGGCGGCGATGAAGACCCTGCTCGCCGCCAACAACCTGGCCTCGTTCGACATGGGCCGGGTCGATACAGAGTGGCTTGGCACGTCGGGCGACAACACCAGTTCGACCTTCCAGGCAATGACTGGGATCAAGGGCAAGGCGTTCGACAAGTTCCACTGGGACCTGTCCTATGCCTACGGAAAGTCGGAGATCGATTCCCACGTCTACGGCACGCGCGAAGCCAACCTGGCGGCGGCCGAATATGCCGTCACAGACGCCAGCGGCAATATCGTCTGCGGACCCCTGGCGACCAACCCGAACTTCGCTACGGCGCGCCTGACCAATACGATCCAGACCGCGCTGGTGCAGCCGGGCTGCGTGCCGCTCAATCCCTTCGGCGCCGGCAATGCCTCCCAGGCCGCGCGGGCCTATGTGGCGGGCCTCGAATACACCACGGACACCATGCTGCGGCACGACGTGGCGGCTAACATCAGCGGGCCATTGTTCGATCTTCCGGCCGGTCCGCTCGACGTCGCGGCCGGCGCTGAATACCGCTACGACAGCCTGACGCAGGCGGCTGACAACCTGCAAGTGTTGGGCGTCTATTCGTCCGGCAACAACAAGCCGTTTTCCGGCCATAACAGCGTCAAGGAAGCCTATGCCGAAGTGCAGGCGCCGCTGCTGCGCGACCTGCCGGCCGTCAAGTCCCTCGCGATCAATGGCGCCGTTCGCTACACCGACTACGAGACCAGCGGCGGGGTCACCACCTGGAAGGTGGGCGGCGTCTACGAGCCGCTCGACGGCGTGCGGTTCCGCATCACGCGGTCGCGCGACATCCGCGCGCCAGCCCTGGTGGATCTTTTCAACACCGGCGCCTTCTCCGCGACCGGCTCCTTCACCAACCCCTTCAACGGCCAGTCTTCGCGCCTGCCGCAGCAGACCGCGGGCAACCCGAACCTCGTGCCGGAACGGGCCGACACCCTCGCGCTCGGCGCAACCTACGAGGCCCACGACGGCTGGCTGTCAGGGGTCCACCTTTCGCTCGATTACTACCGAATCACCGTCAACGACGTGATCGCCTCGGTCGCCGCGACCGACATCCTGCAGCGCTGCTTCCAGGGGATCACCACCTACTGCTCGGCCATCCAGTTCGACAACTCGACCTTCGGGATCGCCAAGATCACCGTGCAGCCCTTCAACCAGTCGCGGCTCTTCGTGGAGGGCGTCGACATCGAAGGCGCCTACCGCCACGACCTGTCGCCGTTCGGCCTGCCCGGCGCCGTCAACTTCACGACCTACGCGACCTATCTGAAGCACCTGCGCACGACCGACCGGCCGGGGCCGACGGGCGTCACGCTGGACAACGCGGGTTATCAAGGCGGCGCGCCCAAGTGGGTGGTGACTTCGTTCCTAACCTATGAGCTGAAGCCGATCACCATCGGCCTGCAGATGCGCGCGTTCACCTCGATCGGCTTCTCGCCGGTCGACATCGGGCCGAACCAGGCCGGCTACGCACCGACACTCGCAAACAGCATCAACAAGAACATCTTCCCGGGTCTGGCGTACTTCGGCCTGAACGGGACCTACGACTTCACGGCTCAAGGCCGCAACTTCCAGGCCTTCGCCAACGTCAACAACCTCTTCGACCGCACGCCGCCGTCCTATGCCATCGCGGCGATCAATCTCGGCGGCAATCCCTATGACTACGTCGGGCGGACCTACAAGGTCGGCCTGCGGTTCAGCTTCTAAGGGGAAGGGCCGATGCGGGTCGCCAAACCTCTCGCCGCCTTCCTCGTCGCCGCCCTGGCGGCGGCTGGGAGCGCGCCGGCCTCCGCCCAACGGGCGCTGGTCGACTATGAAAACTCGGCCAAGGCGGCAGAGGTCCGGGAGGCGGCCGAGTGGCGCCTGGCGTTCCGTCCCTCATTGCAGGTGCTGCGCCAGACGGTGACGCAACTGCGCGCCGGGCAGGGCGTCGCGCCCGAGGCGGCGGGGCGGGCGGACGCGATCCTCAAGATGTCCGGCTTCGGCAGCGAGGCAGACGAACGCAAGGCGCTGACCGAGGCGGCGACCCTGCTGCTGGGCAAGGCCTGGTCGCCTGAGCAGCAGTCACTGGAAGCCCTGGCGCTGAGGTCCTCGACGCCGGTGTTCGGCGGCGCGCATGACATGGTGTCGGTCGAGGCGCTCTATCCGGCGCAGGCCGCCGCTGGCGCGCGCTACCGCATCGACCTCTACCAGTCTGCGCCCACCACCTCCGCCACGCCGCGCAAGGGCGCGCTCGTGAAGACCATCGCCGCGGGCGAATTGGCCGGCGGGCGCCAGTCGATCCCGATGGACCTCTCTGCGGCGCCCGACGGCGCCTATCTGCTGATCGCTGAGTTCAGCGCCGGCCCGGCGACCGGGAGCCCGTCCGCGCAGTCGGTCTATCTCCTCCACGATCTGGCGGCCCGCCACGCGGCGCTGACCCGGGCCCTGGCGCCGATCAAGGGCCATGATGCGGCGAAGGCGACCGCGGAATATCCCTACGTCCTCGCCGAGGCGCTGCAGGCCGGGACCCGTGAAATCGTCTCCTATGACTTCCCAAAGGCCATGGCGCGTTCCGCCGAGATCGCGCGTGACCTCAAGGCCGGCCGCGATCCGGTGCGCCGCGCGACGGGGCTGCAGAACCGCGCCTACCGGTTCGCGGAAGCTCGGGAGCTGGTGCCCTATCAGCTCTACGTTCCGAGCAAATGGACACCGGATCGCAAGTGGCCATTGGTCGTGGCCTTGCATGGCGCGAACCTGGACGAAACCAACATGCTGGGCCGCGCCGGCGGCGAAATGCAGAAGCTCGCCGAGCAGTACGGCTACGTCGTCGTCGCCCCGCTCGGCTATAAGCTCAACAGTGGCTACGGCTCCCTGCGAATGCCCCGGGCGTTGCTGCCGGAGGACCTGCGCCGCCGGCAGCTGAGCGAGGCCGACGTGCTGGCGGTGAGCGCCCTCGTCGAGCGCGAATACGCCGTCGATCCGCACCGGCGCTACCTGACGGGCAACTCCATGGGCGGCGGCGGGACATGGTGGATCGGCGGCAAGTTCTCCGAGCGCTGGGCGGCGATCGCGCCGGCGGCCTATGGCGGCGTGCTGCCGGAAGATGTCGCCGCGCTGAAGAGGGTCCCGGTGATGGCCGTGGTCGGCGATCGCGACGAGCTGGGAATGCTGGACAGCGTGCGGGCCAGCGTCGCAACCCTTCGGGCCGGGGGCGCCGAGCCTCGCTACATCGAGGTCAAGGGCGGCACGCACGCCGGCGCCTTCGACGCCGCCATGCCCGACGTCTTCAAGTTCTTTTCCGAGCATCAGCGATGACGGGCGCGGCTCCGCGATCCACATCGGACAGCCAGCTGGCCCCACGCAGCGTGCGCCGGGTCGCAAGTTACGGAATAGTCTCTGCCGCGGCCGTGTCGGCCGTAGATGCGGGCGGGGACTCCTTGATGAGTGACGACAAGAATACGGTGAAGTCGGTGGTGAAGGCCTTCGCCGTCCTGCAGGCGTTCGGGGTCGACTCCTCAGAGTTGGTCCTGGCCGACGTGGCGCGGGCCGCAGGCCTCGACAACGGCACCGCGTTCCGCCTGCTGAACACCCTGGTGTCGCTGGGCTATGTGGAGAAGGTCCCGGAGACGCGCCGCTTCCGGCTGACCTTCAAGTGCCTGGACCTGGGCTTCAACGCGATCGCCCGGTCGGACCTGCGTAGCCTGGCGCGGCCGCTCCTGCGCGCCATGGTCAGCGACCGGATAGAAGCCGCCTCGATCGGCGTGCTGGACGGCCACGAGGTCGTCTATATCGAGCGGATCCAGGCGGGCCTGGCGCGCCTGGCTGTCGATGTCCGCGTCGGATACCGGGTTCCGGCCTACTCCTCCGCCCTGGGCCGCGCGATCCTGTCGCGGATGCCGGTCGACGTGCAGCGCGCCCTGCTGGAGGCCGCGCCGCCCCGGCAGCTGACGGCGCACACGGTGACCGAAGTCGACCGCCTGCTGGCCCAGATCGCCCAGGCGAAGACCGACGGGTTCGCGGTCTCGGACCAAGAGACTGTTACGGGCCTGCGGGTGATCGCCGCCCCGATCACCGACATCGACGGCGTTCCGATCGCCGCCCTGAGCGCGGTGGCCCCGTCCTTCGGCCACACTCTCGAGGAGTTCATCGACGACGCTCGCGACGCGACCTGCGACGCCGCGCGCCGGCTTTCCCTGGCCCTTCGCGCCTCGGGCGGCACGGCCGCCCAGACCATAACCTAGCCCCCGCGGCCTTCCTGGAGACCCGAATTGTCAGTCGAGCTCGATCTCAAAGGCCTTATTCCCGCGATCGCCGTGCCGTTCAACGACGACTACAGCATCGACGCACCGGGCCTCACCCGTCTGGCTCGCTGGCTCGCGCCCTTGCCGGGGATCAAGGCCTTGATGACCAACGGCCACACCGGCGAGGTGTTCTCGCTGACGCCGCGCGAGCGCGCCGAGGTCACGCGGATCACGGTGGACGCCGTCGACGGTCGCATTCCGATCATCTCGTCCGTCGTGTGCGAAGGCATCACTGACGCGGTGGAGCAAGCGGGCTGGGCCAAGGAAGCCGGAGCCCAGGCGTTGGACATCATGCCGCCGCACCACTGGCTGCGCTTCGGGTTCCGCCCGCAGCATGTGATCGACTATTTCACGGCGATCGGCGAGGGCTCCGGCCTCCCCCTGGTGGTTCACGTCTATCCGGCCTGGACCAAGTCCTCGTTCTCGTCGGAGCTGCTGGCGGAGCTGGCGCAGCTCGACCACGTCCACGCCTTCAAGATCGGCACGCGTGAGATGAACAAGTACGCCCGCGACGTGAAGGCGATCCGGGCGGTGGCGCCCCACAAGGCCCTGCTCACCTGCCACGATGAGTATCTCCTGGCCTCGCTGGTCCAGGGCGTCGACGGCGCCCTCGTGGGTTTCGCCTCTCTGATCCCAGGGCTCATCAAGGATCTGCTCGACGCCGTGGAGTCCGGCGACCTGAGGGGCGCCATGGCGATCCAGGCGCTCATCGACCCGCTCAAGGACGCAGTCTACGGCGACGGCGAACCCACGGGCGAGGCACACGCCTGCATGAAGGCCGCCATGGCCGCGGCCGGTGTCATCGACCGGGCGACCGTGCGGCCGCCCACCATCGCGCCGTCGCCTGCGGAACTCACGCGCATCGAAGCCGCCGTCGCCAACGCCGGCTTGTCACGCCGGTCCGCGGCCTGACAATGGGCGGGTCCAGCGAGACGCGGACCGTCGTCGTGACCGGCAGTGCGTCCGGGATCGGCGCGGCCATCGCCTCGCGGCTGGCGGACGACGGCTGGTCGGTGGTCGGCATCGACCGATCGGCCTCGGCGCATGTCCATGCCGTCGATCTGGCGGACACGGGCCAGGCTGCCGCCTTCGCGGGCTCGCTGAGCGGCGTCACCGCCCTGGTTCACGCCGCTGGTTTCATGCGCACGGCGCCGCTGGGCGAGATCGACCCGGCCGATGGCGACGCCATGTGGGCCGTGCATGTCCGCGCCCTGACCATTTTCGCCAATGCGCTGGCGCCGCAGATGCCGCCCGGCGGCCGGATCCTGGCGATCGGCAGCCGCACGAGCGCCGGCGCCGGAGGCAAGAGTCAGTACGCCGCCTGCAAGGCCGCCGTCACCGCGCTGATCAGGTCCTGGGCCATCGAGCTGGCGCCGCGCGGTGTGACGGCCAACGTCATTGCGCCGGCCGCGACAGACACCGGCATGCTCTCCGATCCCGGTCGGCAAGGCGTGGCGCCCGTCACTCCGCCGATCGGGCGGTTCATCCGCCCCGAGGAAATCGCGGCCTACGCCGCCTTCATCCTGTCACCCGACGCCGACGCCATCACGGGCCAGGAGCTTCTGGTCTGCGGAGGCGCCTCGCTGTGACCGCCCACCTGTCCAAAGGAACTGCTGTGGCCTGCCCCCGTATCGTCGACATCGTCGAGGTGACGAAGCCGATCTCCTCCCCAATCCGCAACGCCTACATCGACTTCAGCAAGATGACCGCGAGCCTGGTCGCGGTGGTGACCGATGTCGTCCGCGATGGGCGCCGCGTGGTCGGTTACGGCTTCAACTCCAACGGCCGCTATGGGCAAGGCGGGCTGATCCGCGAGCGGTTCGCGAACCGAGTTCTTGAGGCCGATCCCGCTTCCCTCTTGGACGAGACTGGCGAGAACCTCGACCCCAGTCGCGTGTGGTCGACGCTGATGACCAACGAGAAGCCGGGCGGCCACGGCGAGCGCTCGGTCGCCGTCGGCACCATCGACATGGCGATATGGGACGCCGTCGCCAAGATCGCCGGTAAGCCGCTGTTCCGCTTGCTCGCGGAGCGCAGCGGCCGTGAAGCCGACCCGCGCGTCTTCGTGTACGCCGCCGGCGGCTACTACTATCCCGGCAAGGACGACGACGCCCTGCGCGCCGAGATGCGCAGCTACATCGATCGCGGCTACAACGTCGTGAAGATGAAGATCGGCGGCGAGAGCCTGGCCACCGACGCCCGCCGCATCGAATCCGTCCTGGCAGAGATCGGCGACGACGCCCAGCTCGCCGTCGACGCCAATGGCCGCTTCGACACGCTCACCGCCATCGACTACGCCAAGGTGCTCCGGGACTATCCGCTGTTCTGGTACGAGGAAGCGGGCGATCCCCTCGACTATCATCTGCAGTCGGTGCTCGCGGAATTCTATTCCGGCCCAATGGCCACCGGTGAGAACCTTTTCAGCCACCAGGACGCCCGCAACCTCGTTCGGTATGGCGGCATGCGCCCCGACCGCGACTGGCTGCAGTTCGATTGCGCGCTCTCGTATGGCCTCGTCGAGTACCAGCGCACACTTGCCGTGCTCCACGACGCCGGCTGGTCGCCGTCTCGCTGCATCCCGCACGGCGGTCACCAGATGTCGCTCAACATCGCCGCGGGCCTCGGCCTCGGCGGCAACGAGAGCTATCCCGACCTCTTCCAGCCCTACGGTGGATTCCCCGATGGCGTGAAGGTCCGGGATGGGCACATCACCATGCCTGACCTTCCAGGCATCGGCTTCGAAGGCAAGTCGGATCTGATCGCCGTCATGCGCGCGCTGGCGGAGTAGGACGATGATTGCGCGCGACGCCATTCTAGGAGCGGGGAGGGCGCTCCTATGAGTCCTGACGTCACCCGCCAGGCGATCATCGCCGGCGCCGTCATCCTCTACATGCTGGCGACCGGCGGCCTCGCCTGGATCCTGCGCAGCCGCACCAACGCCCAGTTCATGGTCGGCGGCCGGGCGCTGCCCGCGGGGGTGATCGGCGTCCTGCTGATGTCGGAGTTCATTGGCGCCAAGTCCACGGTCGGCACCGCTCAGGAAGCCTTCGAGCACGGCATGGCCGCCGGCTGGTCGGTGCTCGCCGCGTCCATCGGCTTCCTGCTGCTGGCCTTCGGCTTCGCCGGCAAGATCCAGGCCTCGGCCCAGCACACTATCTCCGGCCTCGTGGAGCAGAGGTTCGGAGCGGGCGCCCGCACGGTCGTCTCGATCCTGATGATCTACGCCCTGTTGCTGGTGAATGTGGGCAACTACGTCAGCGGCGCAGCCGCCCTCTCGCAGTCGCTGCACATCAGTCTGACCTGGTCGACGGCGCTGATCGCGGCCTTCAGCACGGTCTACTACGTGTTCGGCGGCCTGAAGGGCATCGCCTACGTCACCGTCCTGCACAGCCTGGTCAAGCTGACCGGCATCGCGATCCTTGTCGCCTTCGCAGCCTTCCTCACCGGGGGAGTGGCCCCGATCCGCGAGGCGCTCCCGGCGTCGTTCTTCACCTGGGATGGGGCGGTCGGGGCCCCCACCATCCTGGCCTGGGTGGTGGGTACGGTCGGGGCGATCTTCTCCACCCAGTTCATCATCCAGGCGATCGCGGCGAGCCGCAGCGCCGCCGCCGCCCGCGGCGCGGCGCTGACGGCGGCGTTGCTCTGCCTGCCGCTGGGTTTCGCCCTGGGTTTCGTGGGTGTCGCTGCGCGATTCCTCTATCCCCAGCAGCAAAGTCTCTACGCCCTGCCGGTGTTCATCTCGAAGATGCCGCCGGCGCTGGCCGCCACGGTCACCGTCTCCCTGGTCGCCTCCGTCCTGGTCAGCGTCAGCACCGTCGCACTCGCCACCACCGCCCTGGTCATGCGCGATTTCTACACCCCCTGGCGCAAGCCCAACGCCGACCAGGAGCTGAAGGCGACACGTTACATCGCCCTGGCGGTCGGCCTCGCGCCGCTGCTGTTCGTGGTGCTCACGCCGCATATCCTGGCGCTCTCCTTCTTCACCCGCGCGCTGCGACTCTCCATCGCGCTCGTCGCGCTGATGGGAGTCTATCTGCCCTGGATCCGCTCCGGCCGCGGCGCGGTCGCGGCCCTGGTCTGCAGCGGCGCCGCCACCACGGCCTGGTATCTGCTCGGCAACCCCTTCGGCATCGACAATATGTACGTCGCCGCGGTCATTCCGCCGGTCGTCCTGGTCCTGGAACGCCTGATCTCGAAGCCCGCCCGCCCAGCCGACACGCCCCCAAAGGAAACCCCCGCATGATCCAGTTTCGAGGGAGGGCCTGCCTTGTCGCCGGCCTGTTTGCAGCCCTGGCTGCCGCCACCGCGAGCCGCGCGGCGCCAGTCCCTATCAGCCCGACCGGGGCCATCTCCATGCCCGCGACCGAGGTCCCGAGCAGCGCCCTGATGAGCCCGGAAGGCAACGCATCGCGCACCGAGCACATCCTGCTGAAGCGGTCCTTCAAGGGCCAGCCCACCGAGGTGCTCTATCCCGGCGTCTTCGGTCCCGGCCTGGAGCGCATGAAGGCGGCCTTCCCGGTCACCTCGCACAAGGCCGAGATCGGCGGCGTGCCCGTGCTGATCTATGAGCCCAAGGCCGGTGTCACCAAGGCCAACGCCCATCGCGTGCTCATCAATGTCCACGGCGGCGGCTTCGTCGCCTGCTTCCTCGAATGCGGCGGGATGGAATCCATCCCGATGGCTGCGCTCACCGGAATGCGCGTGATCAGCATCGACTACCGCATGGCCCCCAAGTCCCACTATCCCGCCGCCACCCAGGACGTCGTCGCGGTCTACCGCGAAGTTCTCAAGACCACTCCCGCCGCGCGCGTCGGCCTCTTCGGCTGCTCCGCCGGCGGCATGCTCACGGCCCAGACCCTCGCGGCGCTGCCGCGCTACAAGCTGCCGATGCCGAAGGCGGCTGGAATCTACTGTGCGGGAGGCGATCCCGGCATGGGCGGCGACTCCCGGATCATCGGCAATCTGCTCGGCGACGGTGAGGCCCTGGAGGCCTCGGCCGCCAAGGATACCCAACAGCTGGGCTACATGGCCGGCGCGTCGCAGGATGATCCAGAGGCCTACCCGGCGCGCCACCCCGAGGTCCTGAGGCGCTTTCCGCCAACCCTGGTCGTGACCGGCACCCGGGACTTCGCCATGAGCAGCGCCGTCAGCCTGCACAGCAAGTTGATCGCCGCCGGCGTCGACGCCCGCCTAAGCGTCTGGGAAGGCGGTCGCCACGCCTTCTTCTACGACCCACGCATACCCGAGGCGCGCGAGGCCTACGCCGTCATGGCGGCCTTCTTCAGCCAGCGGTTGGCGCCATCGCCCTGAAGACTACGCCATCTCCTCGCCGGAGCCCCTCATCGGGCGACGTTCGGTTCCAATTGAAGCCGCTCCGAACCCAGGATCGCGCCACCACCGCCGACCGCCGCGCCGGTGTTTGAAGTCGCATTTTGCAATCTCAAGCCGTCACGACGGTCAGCCCGAGGGCGTAGCCTTCAAGGGCGCCAAGAGCTGCCATCGCTGCTGGCCTGTTCCATGGAGAACAGGACACGTCACTTGGCGGCCCCAATTTGCACGCGACTTCGCGTAACTGCTTGAAAATGCTATTGAGTCCGTCCAGTCCGATATGGGCGCCTCGCTGTGAAGAATCCTGAACAAAAACAGCATCTTACCGACTGAGAGATCCTCGGGGTCGTTGGGCCGAGGACGGCCCATTGCGCGCGCGTCCTTGTAAGCGGCTGAAAATATGAGAGACTCCATCCAGAACAGCCGTGCAGCAATTCATGAATAAAATCAATAAGTTATCCTTCGAGTCCATGATGGAGTGGACGGATTTATCAACAAAATCAATAGTTTATGACGGATCTGGTGCAAATTGGGTGCGCTCAGCGTTCGCGTAATCGCGCATTTCTTCGCAGATTTGGTTGGTCCAAACCGGCTCCGAACCACTCGGCAAATGTCCGGTTCTGCCGCCATCAGAGACTCTGCGCAGGTCGGCTTCGAGTTCCCTTGCCGCTAAGGTGCTCCCTAAACCAGCATCGACTGCTGGGCGAAGATGCCCGCCATTGCGCCTTGCCATGACGCCGTGGTGACCGACGGCAGGAGGGGGTTGGTGAGGTCGCCTGCGGCATAGATGCCGGGCATGCTGGTTTCGCGGCGCTCATCTACCTTCAGGACGATGCCGAGGGGCGTATCGACCGTGGCCAGGCCCAGCGATTCATGCAGACTGGCGGACGGCTTGTTGCGCGGATACGCGAACAGGATGTCGACCGCGACATTGGGGCCGGTATCGAGCTTGATAGTGGCGTTATGGGCCCCGTGATGGGCAATCTCGGTGATCCGGCCATCAACGACCGGTACGTTGCGTCGCGCCAGATCGGCCCGGATATCCGGCGGGATCTCGTGACCATCGGCGAGGACCGTCAGCCTGTCGGTCCAGTCGTGGAACAGCCTGACCTGATTGTGCGACTGCGGGCCGGACCAGATGAGGCCCCAATGCTGGCCGGCGACTTCAAAGCCGTCGCAATAGGGGCAAGGCACGATGGACGTCCCCCAGCCTTCGGCGAAGCCCGGAACATCGGGCATCTGGTCGGCGAGGCCATAGCTCAGGATCAGGCGGCGCGCCCCAAGGCTTTGGCCATCGCCAGTGACGACGGAGAAATCGTCGATGGCCCCGGCGATGCTCTCGGCCCGGGCCTTGACCAGCCTGATGGTGGGATAGCGCGCCAGCTGACGCCGCGCCTCGGCCAGGATGTCCAGCGGCGGCTTGTGATCGTGACCGAGCAGGCCGTGGGAGTGGCCGGCGAAGCGGTTGCGCGGCAGGCCGGTATCGAGAACGGTGACCTTGCGGCGGGCGCGGCCAAGCTGCAGGGCGGCCGCGAGACCGGCGAAGCTGCCACCGATGATAATGACGTCATCCATGGTGATGGGATCCCTGTTGTAGAGGTGCCCGGGCTGTGCCTGGCGCGCGACATCGTCCAGAGATACGCACTCTAGACCGGCAGCGAACAGAGCTTCGGAATCGCGGTCGCGGTCACGATCCAGACGGCGGCATTCGTCCTCACCTTGCCATCGGCGCCCATCTGGCGCCGAAGGTCGGCGGCGAGGGCGTGCTGAACCTGGGGGCGCAGGTCCGGGTTCTCGCGCAGCACGGCGGCGAGCGGGCCCATCCGCTGGGCGATGATCATGCGGTCTTCGAAGTCCAAGCCGCCGGCCTGGGCGTCGTACGGGCGGATGGCGATCTCGCCGAAACCGGCGTCGGCGAGGATGCGGCGCACGCGCTCAGGATCGGCGAAGGCGAACGGACCGGGCGCCAGGGGATCGGACGGCGGGAGAGGCGGCAGAAGGTGCTCCACGGCCGTGAATGACCCGGTCATGTGCGGGTTTTCCGACGGGCCTCGCCAGCAGACGAACGCCAGCCGACCGGCGGGCTTCAGGGCCTGTAGGATATTGGCGAAGGCGGCTGTCGGGTCGGAAAAGAACATCACGCCGAACCGCGAGAAGACCCTGTCGAACCGCTCGCCCCCGAAATCGGAGGTCTGGGCGTCCGCAACCTGGAGGCGGATGTCCAGGCCCAGGCCCGCTACGCGCCGCTCGGCTACCTGCTGCAGCAGGGTGCGGGAGATGTCGACGCCGAGCACCGCTCCGCCCGGTGAGACGGCGCGGGCCAGGTCGATGCTGGTCTCGCCGCCGCCGCAGCCGATGTCGAGCACCCGCTCGCCCGGTTGAAGGTCGAGAGCGCGCTGGGCTTCGAGCCCCAGCGCGTGAAGCTGCTGATCCAGAAGGCGCCCAAGCTCGACCCAGGCCTCGCCGGCCTGGCCGTTCCAATGGTGCTCCATGGCCGCGTTGGGGGCGGGGGCTGCAGTGTCGGTCATCGGTCTAGTCATCATTGAGGGCCATCCGCGGGTCGCGCCCAGCCGCACGCCAGCCGCCGCCGAGCGCCCGGAACGAACGGATGGCTGCCCGGGCGGCGTCCGTCCTGGCCTGAGCGCGGGCGTCGCGCATCGCCAGCAGGCGGGTGTCGGCATCGAGCACCTCAACAAGGCTGACGGCGCCCCCACGGTACGCGACTTCGGCTGCGGTGCGGGCCTTGGTCAGGGACGTCTCTCCTTCCGCCAACGTCCGTTCCTGGGCTTCGCGCTTCACCAGCGATGAGAAGGAGTCCTCCACGTCCTCGGTCGCCCGCAGGACAGACTGCTGGTAGGCCGCCAGGGTCTCGGCATACTGTCCTTTGGCCGCCTTCACCTCCGCGCCAACCCGCACGAAGTCGAACAGGCGCCAGCGCAGGCCCAGCACGCCTTGGGCCTGCGTGGCTGGATCCTGGAACGCGGAGCTCAGAGTGGTTGTGGCCGTGCCCACGAGGCCGCTGAGCGAGACCTTCGGGTAGTATTCCGACAGGGCCGAGCCAATGCGGGCATTGCTCGCCCGCAGGCGCTGTTCGGCGACAACGAGGTCGGGGCGGCGGCGAATGAGTTCGGCTGGTCCACCCGCGTCGGCGATTGGTGGGGCGGACGGGATGGCGGCAGCCGTCGAAAGCTCGGCGCGATAGGTTCCGGGCTGGGCCCCCAACAACACGTCCATCGCATTCAGCGCGGCCTCCAGCCCGTCTTCGAGGACAGGTACGGTGGCCTGCGTCTGCGCGAGGGCCCCTTGCGCCTGATGGAGCTGCAAGTCGGCGGCCACGCCCTGTTGTTGTTGAAGGCGCACCAGATCGACCAGCCGCGTCTCGGTTTCCACCTGCTCGCGGGCGATCGCCAGGCGCGCTTGGAGTCCGCGAACCAGCATGTAGGTGTCGGCCGCCTGCGCGGCGATGGCCAGGCGGGTGGCGGCCACCGCCGTCTGGGCGGCCTGATATTCCGCCCGCGCAGCCTCCTGCTCCCGGCGCGATCCCCCGAATACATCCAATTCCCAGCTCGCGACCGCGTTCGCCTCGTAGAGTGCGCCGTCGCGGCCGGAACCGGGGATTGCGCTGAGCAGCCGTCCCGTGGGCGTCTGGGTCGAGCTACGCGCCTGGGCGCCCCTCGCCTCGAGGGCGCCGGACGGCAGAAGCGCGGCCGTCGCCAACCTCAGGCCCGCTTGCGCCTGTGTCACCCGGGCCGCCGCCTGGGCGAGGTCCAGGTTCTGGCCAAGGGCGCGATCGATCATGCGGTCGAGAACCGGATCGTTGAAGCCCCGCCACCAAGCCTGACTCTCAAGCGGCGCCGAAGCAGACCCACGGGCGGCGACATCGGCCTCGCCCATGAAGCGGGCGGGCGCGGCTATTTTCGGGGCCACATAGTCGGGGCCAACGGCGCACCCCGCCAGGGCGACCGCCACAAGCGGCGGGATGGTCCATGACAGGGCGGATCGCATAGGGCCTCGTGAGGATGAGCGGGTTGTGACTATATGCGTATGCGGTCACTCGTTTGTCAAACGAGGATCGTGGTGGTAGGTGAGGCCATGAGCTCCGATCACAGCACCACCCCAGCGGAAGGCCAGCGCGGACCGGTCGACCACGACATCCGCGATCGGATCGTCGTCGCCGCGCGCGCGCACTTCACCCGGTTTGGATACTCGAAGACCACGGTGGCGGACCTGGCGAAGGCGATCGGCTTCTCCAAGGCCTACGTGTACAAGTTCTTCGAGTCCAAGCAGGCCATCGGTGAGGCGATCTGTACCCAATGCCTCGAAAAGATCGTGGCGGCAGGCGAGGCGGGAAAGGCCGAAGGCAAGACGGCGTCTGAGAAATTGAGACGGTGTTTCAATGGATTGGTGAATGCAACTGTGGCGATGGTCTTCGAGGAGGAGCTGCTTTACGAGATTGCTGCCCAGGCCGTGGCCGAAGGGTGGGCGCCAAGCATCGCCTTGGCGGAGACGGTCGAGGCGATGGTGCGGGACATCGTGCTGATCGGCCGCGAAACCGGCGAATTCGAGCGCAAGACGCCGATCGACGAAACCAGCGCCGCGATCATGCTGGTCATCCAGGGATTCATCAATCCGCTGATGCTGAAGCATAACCTCCACGAGCTGCCCGAGGGACCGACCAAGGTGATCAACCTGGTGCTGCGCAGCCTTGCTGCGTAGACTAGTGACTAGTTGACATACTAGTCACTAGCATTCATGGTGCGGACTTCCGTCGCTTGGGAAGCTCCGGCCATGTCTCTCCGATCCGTCACCGCCTTGCTGCTCAGCGGCATGGTCCTGCCGCTCAGTGCTTGTGGCGGCAGAGACGCGCCCGATCCCCGGACGCTGCCGCCCGTCGTCAGGGTCGCCATCGCCGGTCCAGTGGAGTCTCAGGAGAGTCGCTTCACCGGCGTGATCGCCGCCAAGGTCCAAAGCGATCTGGGCTTCCGGGTCGCCGGCAAGGTCGTCAGCCGGCTGGTTGAGGCGGGACAGGACGTACGTCGTGGTCAGCCGCTCATGCGCATCGACCCGCTCGACTATGCCTTGGCGGCCACGGCCCAGGCGGGCGTGGTCGAGGCCGCGCGGGCGCGCGCGGATCAGACGGCTTCGGAAGAACGCCGCTATCGCGGCCTCGTCTCGGCCGGCGCAATCTCCGCCCTGGTCTACGATCAGGCCAAGGCCGCCGCGGATCAGGCCAAGGCCCAGCTCGACGCAGCGGAAGCCCAGGCTCGGGTCTCGCGCAATGCGACCGCCTACACCCTCTTGGTAGCCGATGCCGATGGCGTCGTCATGGAGACCCTGGCCGAACCCGGTCAGGTGGTGGCCGCGGGGCAGCCCGTCTTGCGCCTGGCCCATGCCGGACCGCGCGAGGCGGCGATCACTCTGCCAGAGACGATCCGCCCGGCCCTCGGTTCAGCAGGGAAGGCCTATGTCTTCGACGGCCGGCCAGAGAGCCAGGCGCGGCTGCGCCTACTCTCCGACGCGGCCGACCCGCGAACCCGAACCTATGAGGCGCGGTACGTCCTTTCCGGCCAAGCCGCTTCGGCTCCGCTTGGCTCGACGGTCACGGTGGCGATCGCCGCCGCTGGCGCGGAGGGCGCCCTGCAGGTGCCGCTGGGCGCGATCCATGACGGTGGCAAGGGCCCAGGTGTCTGGGTGATCGATCCGCGGAGGTCCAGCGTCAGCTGGCGTCCGGTCAAGATCGCGCGCCTCGGCGAAGAGACCGCTACGGTTTCCCAAGGCCTGGCCGGCGGCGAACGCTTCGTGGCCTTGGGCGCGAACCTGCTCCACGACGGCGAGCGCGTTCGCATCGAGCGCGGCGCGGCCCAATGAGTTTCAATCTCTCCGCGCTGGCGGTGCGCGAGCGTTCCGTCACCCTGTTCCTGATCATCGCCATCACGCTCGCCGGTGGCTTCGCCTTCTTCAAACTGGGGCGGGCGGAAGACCCGACCTTCTCGATCAAACAGATGACGATCGTTGCGGCATGGCCGGGCGCAACCGCGCAGGAGATGCAGGACCAGGTCGCCGAACCGCTCGAGAAGCGCCTGCAGGAGCTGAAGTGGTATGATCGGACGGAGACGTTCACCCGGCCCGGCCTGGCCTTTATCACCCTGAACCTCAGGGACCCCATTCCGGGAAGGGAGGTGCCCGAACAGTTCTACCAGGCCCGCAAGAAGATGAGCGACGAGGCGCCCAACCTTCCGCAGGGCGTCCTTGGTCCCTTCGTCAACGACGAGTACGGGGACGTCGCCTTCGCGCTCTATGCGCTGAAGGCCAAGGGCGAGCCTCAGCGCCTTCTGGTCCGCGAAGCGGAGACCTTGCGTCAGCGGTTGCTGCACGTCTCCGGAGTCAAGAAGGTGACGATCGTCGGCGAGCGCCCGGAACGCATCTTCGTGGAGTTCTCCCAAGCGCGCCTGGCGACCCTTGGGGTGAGCCCGCGGGACGTCCTGGCAGCCCTGAGCCAGCGCAATTTCGTCACTCCGGCTGGCTCCATCGAGACCCAGGGCCCGCAGGTGCAGATCCGACTAGATGGTGCGCTCGACGACCTGGAGAAAATCCGAGAGACGCCGGTCGTGGTGGGTGGGCGAACCCTGAAGATCGCCGACATCGCCGATGTGAAGCGCGGTTATGAAGACCCGCCCAGCTTCCTGATCCGCAGCAACGGCGAGCCGGCCATCGTGCTCAGCGTCGTGATGAAGGAGCGCTACAACGGCCTGCAGCTCGGCAAGAGCCTGGAGGCCGAGGCCAAGGCGATCGCCGGCGAGATGCCGCTCGGGATGAGCTTCACCAAGATCACCGATCAGTCGGTCAACATCCGCGAAGCCTACAACGAGTTCATGCTGAAGTTCTTCGTGGCTTTGGCGGTCGTGATCGTCGTCAGCCTGATCAGCCTGGGCTTCCGGGTGGGCCTCGTCGTCGCCCTGGCCGTGCCCCTGACCCTGGCGGGCGTCTTCATCATCATGCTGGTCACCGGTCGCGATTTCGACCGCATCACCCTGGGCGCCCTGATCCTCTCGTTGGGCCTCCTCGTCGACGATGCGATCATCATCATCGAGACCATCCTCGTGAAGATGGAAGAGGGCCGGGATCGCATCACCGCAGCCACCTACGCCTGGGGTCATACCGCGGCCCCCATGTTGGCCGGCACGCTCGTGACGATCATAGGATTGATGCCAGTCGGCTTCGCCCAGTCCTCGGCGGGGGAATATGCCGGCAACATCTTCTGGGTCGTGGCTTTCGCCCTGATCACCTCGTGGTTCGTGGCCGTGATCTTCACGCCCTATCTGGGCGTCCTGCTGATCCCGAAGATCAAGCCGGTGGAAGGCGGGCATGGCGCCATCTACGATACGCCGCGCTATCGGCGCCTGCGCGCGCTGGTGTCCTGGACGGTGAGCAACAAGTTCAGAGTGGCGTCCGGCGTCGCTGTCGCGATGACCATCGCTGTACTCATGATGGGCGGCACCAAGAAGCAGTTCTTCCCCAACTCCGATCGGCCCGAGGCGCTGTTCGAGGTGCAGATGCCCGAGGGCTCGAGCATCGCCACCACCAGCGCGGCTGTCGGCAAGGTGGAGGCCTGGCTGCACCGCCAGCCGGAGGCCAAGGTGGTGACCAGCTACATCGGCCAAGGCGCCCCCCGATTCTTCCTGGCGATCGCGCCTGAACTTCCTGATCCGGCGTTCGCCAAAATCGTCGTCCTGACGCCGGACCAAAACGCGCGTGATCGTCTGAAGCGTCGCTTCCGGGCGTTCGCGGCGGGAGGGGCGGTCCCGGAGGCGAGGCTCCGCGCGACCCAGATTGTCTTTGGCCCCCCGTCGCCGTTTCCGGTGGCATTCCGAGTCACGGGACCCGAGGCCGTTCGGGTGAGGGAGATCGCCGAACAGGTCCGGGCCGTCATGTTGCGCGACCGCTCGCTGCGTCAGGTCAACACCGATTGGGGGGAACGGGCGCCCACCCTTCATTTCGTACTCGACCAGGAACGGTTGAGGGTGTTCGGCCTCAGCTCTCAGGACGCAGCCGAACAACTGCAGTTCCTGCTGTCGGGCGCGCCCGTCACCCAGGTGCGGGAGGACATCCGATCGGTCGAAGTCGTCGCCCGCACGGGCGGCGCCGATCGCCTGGATCCAAGCCGGATTGGGGCCTTCACGCTCGTCGGCTCTGCGGGACAGCGAATCCCGCTCGACCAGATCGGCCGCATCGAGGTGCGGATGGAAGACCCAATCCTTCGCCGCCGTGATCGCCTGCCCACGATCACCGTGCGCGGCGATATCGCCGAGGGGCTTCAGCCGCCGGACGTTTCCGTTCAGGTCCAAAAGCAACTGAAGGCCGTGATCGCAGCGCTTCCGGCTGGCTACAGGATCGACACGGCAGGGCCGATTGAGGAAGCGGCCAAGGCCAATACGGCCCTTGCGGCGATATTTCCGATCATGTTCGTGCTCATGATGACGGTGCTGGTTTTGCAGCTCCGCTCACTCTCGGCCATGTTCATGGTGCTTCTGACGGCGCCTTTGGCCCTGGTCGGCGTCGCCCCGACGTTGTTGCTCTTCAATCAGCCGTTCGGCTTCAACGCGATCTTGGGACTAATCGGCCTGGCGGGCATCATCATGCGCAACAGCCTGATCCTGATCGGACAAATCCACAGCAATCAGGCCGACGGACTCGCGCCATTCGACGCCGTTGTCGAGGCCACCGTGCAGCGCGCGAGGCCGGTAATCCTGACCGCCCTGGCCGCTGTCCTGGCCTTCATCCCACTCACGTTTTCGGTGTTCTGGTCGTCGCTCGCCTATGTGCTCATCGGCGGCACCATCGCAGGCACGGTGCTGACCCTCGTGTTCCTGCCAGCCCTCTACGCGATCTGGTTCAAGATCGGACCGGGCGACGCCGGCGCTCAGTCCTCGCCGTCCGAACCCTTGGCGCGCAGCGGATCTGGATTTGTCCGGAGACTCTTCCGGCGAAGAGCCCAACGGCCGCGCCCAGCGGAAGCTACGGAATGAGACCTCGACGCTAGCATCGCACGGCCCGGGGCTACACGCGGGCAAGACGAGCTCATGACGCCCTAGGTCCTTCGCCCGAGGGGATCCCCCTCCTCGGGCGGGGAGCGGCTGGCGCGCAGTCTGCGCGCCAGCCGCAGCTTTCACCCAAGAGGCCCTCTTGCAGAAAGCTCTTTGGCGGGCGGCGGCAGCGCACCGTCTTTGAGGTCGCAATTTGCGACCTCAAAGAGTCGACCCCTCCTGGACCTAGTGCGAAAGCCCATCCTGCCAGCTTCACAGGCAAGCCGCGCCTTGGGCGCCTCCGGCAGCGTCGGGTTTGAAGTCGCAATCTGCGACTTCAAACCCGCGGGCTCTTCTGAACGCGTAGCCGGGACGAAGACGCCTCCCGGTGCACTGAGATGTGGGTTTCGGCGCCCCATGGCTCTCGCGGCCAGGAAATTTTCTTGATAAGTCAAAGTTTCGACGCGCTGAAATCTCAGTCCGTCCAGTCCGACATTGGAACGACTCTGTCTCTTTTTAATGAATAAAAACAACGTCTTATCGACGAGATTTTCCATTGCGCCCATGATGGACTGGACGGACCGGCACTGCCGCGTCCTGCATCGGATGCTGACCGGCCGGGCGTTGCTCTACACCGAGATGCTGACCACCGGCGCGATCCTGCATGGCGACCGGTCGCGGCTGCTGGCCTTCGATGCCCGCGAACATCCGGTGGCGTTGCAGCTCGGCGGCTCGGATCCGGCGGACCTGGCGCAGGCGGCGCGGATCGGCGAGGCCGAGGGCTATGACGAGATCAACCTCAACGTCGGCTGTCCGTCTGACCGCGTGCAGTCGGGGCGCTTCGGCGCCTGCCTGATGCGCGAGCCGGAACTGGTGGCGGAGTGCATGGCCGCCATCGCCGCGGCGGTGAAGGTCCCGGCGACCGTCAAGTGCCGCATCGGCGTCGACGACCAGGATTCGCAGGTGAGCCTCTATCGGCTTGTGGATCTCTGCGCCGCGGCCGGCGTCCGCCATTTCGTGGTCCATGCCCGCAAGGCGCACCTGCAGGGCCTGTCGCCGAAGGAGAACCGCGACGTGCCGCCGCTCGACTATCCCCTGGTCTGGCGGCTGAAGCGCGAGCGGCCGGAACTGACCATTGTGATCAACGGCGGCGTGGGATCGCTGGACGAGGCGCTGGAGCACCTCAAGCACGTCGATGGGGTGATGCTCGGCCGCGCGGCCTACCATACGCCGGGCATTCTCGGTGAGGTCGACGCGCGGGTGTTCGGCGAGGGCGAGGTGGTCTCGGCCGCCGAGGCCGTCGCGCGCTACCGCCCTTATATCGCCGCGGAACTTGCCAGAGGAACCCACCTGGCGGCCATGACGCGGCACATGCTGGGCCTGTTCCACGGCGCGGCGGGCGCGCGGACATGGCGGCGCATCCTGACGGTGGAAAGCGTCAAGGCCGGCGCGGGTCTAGAGGTCGTGGATGCGGCGCTCGCCGCAATCCTAGCGCTGCAGGACCAGCGCCTGACGCGTGGCCTGGAAGCTGGCGAGGCGGCCTAGGTAGGTCATGCCAAGCAGCGAGGTGTCGAGGCCCTTCTCGATGACCAGGGCGTCGACGTTCTCGAGGCGGGCGCCGGCCACGGTGACGCTGGCCAGGCGCACGGCGGCGGCGCGGGTCTGGCCGGCGGCGGTGACCACGCGATAGCCGTAGTTCAGGCCGCCCAGGTCATAGCCCAGCTTGCGCGCGTCGGCGGGGGTCAGCGCGACCTCCGTCGCCCCGGTGTCCACCAGGAAGCGCACCGCGGACCCGTTGACGTCGCCGTTGGCCCAGAAGTGGCCGTCGCTGGACTTGGCGATGGTAGCCGTGGGCGGGCTCGCCGCCGGCTCGGCATAGGCGGCCGACGGCGGGCTCGCCGCGCGGGCGGCCCACAGGGTGGGAGCATGGTAGGCGAGGGCCACCATGGCCTGCGCCGAGGCGAACGCCGAAACGCTCCCCACCGTCGCCACCATCCAGAATTTCAACGCGTTCGACACCGTTCGGGCGTCCTTGCCACGAGCCGTACTGGCCCCAGAATTCAGGGTGCACGCTAACCCGGGGGGCGTTTGAAAACCCTGAACGAGCAGGCTTAACCAAACATGGCGAGTTTTTCGGGCCGGATCCGACTGCGGCGGGTGGGAAGCTCGGCCATGATCGCAGCCCGCTCGTCGTCGCTCAGCCGGGCCCAGCCGGCCACCTCGGAGAGCTGACGGTAGCAACCCATGCACAGGCCGCTCTCGCCATCCACCACGCAGACCTTGATGCAGGGTGTCTTGATCGGCGGCGGCGGGCCGGATTCGGGCGGGGCGGCGGTGTCGCTCATGACGGGATAGCGTAGGTGACCAGGGCCTGAGCCGCCAGCCGATCCGGCCCCTCGGTCCACAGGCGCACGTCGCAGACGGCGATGCGGCGGCCGAGCCTGAGCATCTCGGCCTCGGCGTAGAGGTCGCCAGGCTTGGCGCCGCGCAGGAAATTCATGGTCAGAGACGAGGTCACCGCCATCAGTTGGTCGCCGATGTGGGCCAGCACAAGGGCGTAGGCGGCGGTGTCCGACAGAGACATCAGGGTCGGGCCGGAGATTACGCCGCCGGGCCGTAGCAGGCCCTCGCGATAGGCCGCCATCACCTTCACCCGGCCCGGCGCGACCTCCAGCACGGTGGGGAAGGCGTCGGGCCGTGCGTCGGGAAACGCCTTCTGCAGCAGGGCGTTGACGCCGGCGGCGTCGAGGACGGGAACGAGCTCGGCCATCCTCGCCTCATGCCAGCTTTCGCCGCCTATCGCCAAGCTAAATTGTAGTCACAAGTAACAATAGTGTATCTCCAGAGAACATCGAAACATTAAATACTGTTCATTGCTTCTAATTCATTTGAGATTCCGAGAGGGATCGGCAGATTCAGCGCGGGGACTGTTCTAAGGGAGAACGTCAATATGAAAGCCGCCGCCATTGTATTCGCGACGCTTGGTCTGGCGATGGCCAGCACTGCCGTCGCGTCTGAAAGGTTCACCGACCTTGATTACCTGAAGGCCAATCGCTGCAAGGGCCTGGCGACGAGCCTGGGCACAGGCGACACCGCCGCGCTGGACGCGACCATCAAGGCCGAGGGCCGCACCCGCGCCGACGCGGTGGTGCAGCGCGCCCAGGACGAACTCACCCGCGGCAAGAGGGACGGTTCCAAAGCCGACCTGAAGGACCGCGTTACAGCCGAACTCAACGGGCCGTGCCTGGCCTACATGGGCGGCTCCAAGGACACCGCCTCGGCCCGGTGAGATAGGCCGAAACATCTAAGCCCTTACCTGACGCGCCGTTCTTCTCGGGACGGCGCGTTTTCTTGTGCGCTATGTGGCTTGTCGCGGTCGGAGCGGAACCCAACCTTGGGGCGACGCTTTTCAGTGAACCCAGCAAGGACACGGTGCAGCTTGACCTCGGTTCCCGACACGGTTCTGCGGCCCGGCGATACGTGCTGGCGCACCGCGCGCGCCGATCGCGCGGCATTCCTGATCGACACCGAAGCCTATTTCACCGCGATCTTCGACGCGTTCCAGAAGGCCCGCCGGTCGATCTTCATCCTGGGTTGGGGGTTCGATCCACGGACGCGGCTGTTCCCCGACGGTTACGACGGACCCAACGACCCGGACGAGGTCGGGCGCATCCTCGTGGCGCTGGCCCGCGCGCGGCCGGAACTGGATGTGCGGTTGCTGATCTGGCGTTCGGCGTTTCCGATCGCCGCTCAGCAGGAGTTCTTTCCTCACCGGGCGCGCGGCTATTTCAAGAACACCCCGGTCAAGTTCGTGCTCGACGACCACGTGCCGTTCGGCGCCTGCCATCACCAGAAGGTGGTGATCATCGACGATCGCGTGGCGTTCGTCGGGGGCGGCGACATCAGCGTCGATCGCTGGGACACGGCCGGCCACCACGATGACGACGAACGCCGGATCATGCCGGACCAGGAATATCACGCGCCCCGCCACGAGGTGATGATGCTGGTCGACGGCGCCGCGGCCCGGGCGCTCGGCGACCTGACCCGCGAGCGTTGGCTGCGCGCCACGGGCGACGTCCTGCCGCCGCCGCCCGACGCCGGTGGCGATCCCTGGCCTGAGCACGTGCCCCCGGCGCTCGTCGACGTGGAGGTCGGGATCGCGCGCACCGAGCCTGCCTGGAGGCGCCATCCCGAGGTGGAAGAGTGGCGGCGCCTCACGCTCGCTTCGATCGCGGCGGCGAAGCAGACGATCTACCTGGAGAACCAGTACTTCACCTCGCCGCTTGTCACCGAGGCGCTGGCCGCGCGGCTGATGGAGCCGGACGGGCCGGAGGTGGTGCTGATCTCCACCGGCCACGCGCCCAGCTGGTTCGATCACCTGACCATGGACCGGGCCCGCGGCGCGATGATCTGGCGGCTGCGCTCGGCCGACATCTTCGGCCGGTTCCGCGCCTATTGGCCCGCCACCAAGGCCGGTCAGACGGTGATCGTGCATTCCAAGACCAGCATCATCGATGACCGCATCGCGCGCGTTGGCTCGGCCAACCTCAACAACCGCTCCGGCGGGTTCGACACCGAGTGCGAGCTGGCGGTGGAGGGCGACACCGAGGAGGCGCGGCTGGCGATCGCGGCCTTCCGCGACAGGCTGGTCAGCCACTTCATGGGCTGCACAGGGGACGCGCTGGGCAAGGCGCGCGCGGACTTCGGCGGCCTGATCCCGGCGATCGAGGCGCTGAACCGCGAGGGCCGGCTGCAGCCCATCGAGCCGCCGCATGTGACGGCCTTCGGGGAGTTCGTCGCCAAGTATCACCTGGGCGATCCGCAGGACCCCAGGGACTCCTGGAACCCGGGCCGCCGCCGCGAGCGGCTCTACGAAGCCGTGCGGCGCATGCAGGTGCTGGCGGCGCCGCCGGACGCCGCCGGCTAGGTCGACCCGACCTCGAAGTCCATCACCAGCGGCAGATGGTCCGACGCCATGCGGCTCTTCGGATCGAAGGGGGCGAAGACGTCGCGCACCCGGATTTCCGCGCTGACGAACAGATGATCGATGCGCAGCACCGGCAGGCGCGACGGGAAGGTGGCGGTGGGCGCCTGCCGAGGCGACAGGCGCCGCGCGGGCCTCAGGGTGCGGGTGAGAGTTCGGTAGACCACCGAGGTCGCCGTGGCGTTGAAGTCGCCCAGCAGGATCGTGGCGCCGGCGCAGCGCGGATGGCCGAGCCAGGCCGGCCCCGCCAGGTGCTCGGCCTGGATCTGCTGCTCCTTCGGCACCAGGCCCAGGTGGGTGTTGATCACCTGGACCGGCGCGCCGCCGATCTCCACCTCGACCCACAGCGCGCCGCGCGGCTCCAGCATCCGCGTCATCGGGTGGCCGGGCAGGGGCCCGACCTGGATCAATTGCTCGGGGTAGGTGGTCAGTAGGGCGTCGCCGTAGAGTTCCTCTTCCACCTTCAGCGCGGCGTGGAAGTGGCAGGCCATGTCCAGCCGCTGTGCGATCTCATGGGCTTGGTCGACGCCGCCGGTCCGCGCACGGCCGACATCCAGCTCCTGCAGCGCCACGATGTCCGGCTCCAGCGCCGCCAGCACGTCGGCCACGCGGCCCACGTCGAGGCGCCGGTCGTTCCCGACGCAGCGCCGCACATTGTAGGTGACGATCCTGGGCATGCGGTCGCTGGCGTGGCCGGTTTCTGTGGCGGGGGCAACCACAACGGCTGGAGCGGCGCAGTGGTTCGCGGTAGGGCTGGCTCGGCGAACTCGGGGGAGTTGAGAAATGCTGGCGCTGATCCTTGCCGTTGTCCTGGCGCAGGCGGCGGCTGCGCCACCGGCGGGCCCTACGCTCCCCGTCGTTACCCAGCCGGATTGGGTCCGGAAGCCGAACGGCGAGGACGTCGCAAGATACTACCCGCAAGGCGCACAGATGAAGGGCCTCGCTGGCCGAGCCACGATCGAATGCCAAGTCGTGGCCGCTGGCGCGCTTTCATCCTGCCGCGTGCTTGAGGAGAGCCCCGCGGACGAGGGATTCGGTGAGGCGGCCCTAAAGCTCGGGCCACTCTTCAAGATGCGACCTGCCACCAAGAACGGAGTCCCGGTCGACGGCGGTATAATCCGCATTCCAATTCGCTTTGAGTTGCCGGGCGAGTCGATCGCCGATCCGCTCAGCATTCAACTGAGCTGCTATGGCCAAGCGGCGGCGTTGGCCGACAGGCAGCCGGACTCCGCCGAGGCCTGGACCGCTGTGACCTATTTCTCTGCGCAGGTCGCGGTGCTGGCGGCCAATTCGAAGTCCTCGCCAACTGTCTACGAAGACGAATTGCACCAGGCACACCTCGGTGCGGTTCGCACGAAGAACTCCGGCGCGGATAATCCTACACTCCGCACCTGCATCGATTTTGCGAACTCACACATGAAATCGGTCATCAAGCCAAAGTGACGCTTACGTCAACGTCATCTTCCCAAGGGGCGGGCCGCGTCGTAAGGTCGCCGCCTTGCCGATACGGCGTAAACCAGGCGGCGCACGGAGCCCGACATGAACCTTGATTTCACGCCGGAAGAGAACGCGTTCCGCGAGCAGGTCCGCAGCTTCATCGCCGACAACTATCCCGCCGCCCTGCGCGCCAAGCAGGACGCCGGCGAGACGCTGGGCAAGGATGACTTCCTCTCCTGGCACAAGGTGCTGGCCAAGCAGGGCTGGATCGCGCCGGGCTGGCCGAAGGAGCTGGGCGGCACCGGCTGGACGCCGACGCAGAAGTACATCTGGTCCGAGGAGCAGGCCCGCGCCGACACGCTCGGCATCCTGCCGTTCGGCGTCTCCATGCTGGCGCCGGTGCTCTACACCTTCGGCACCGACGAGCAGAAGGCCAAGTTCCTGCCGGGCATCTACAACGGCGAGGTCTGGTGGTGTCAGGGCTACTCGGAGCCGGGCGCCGGCTCGGACCTGGCCAGCCTGAAGACCAAGGCCGAGCGGATCACCGCCGACGATGGCAAAGAGTACTACATCGTCAACGGCCAGAAGACGTGGACGACGCTGGCCCAGCACGCCGACTGGGGCTTCTTCCTGGTCCGCACCGACCCGACGGCCAAGCCGCAGGCCGGCATCAGCTTCCTGCTGATCGACATGAAGAGCCCCGGCATTTCGGTGCGCCCGATCATCACGCTGGAGGGCGGCCACGAGGTCAACGACGTCTTCCTCGACAATGTGAAGGTGCCGGTCGAGAACCGCATCTTCCACGAGAACCAGGGGTGGACCTGCGCCAAGGCGCTGCTGGCCCATGAGCGCTCCGGCATCGCCGGCGTGGCGCGCTCCAAGCGCGGCCTGGAAAAGCTGCGCTCCATCGCCACCACCGAGCGGTCGGACTCAGGCGGCGCCCTGCTGGGCGACAGCTTCTTCCGGCGGAAGGTCGCGGAGCTGGAGATCGATCTGACGGCGCTGGAGTTCACCGAGCTGCGGACGCTGGCCGGCGAGGCCAGCGGCAAGGGCCCCGGCCCGGAAAGCTCGATCCTGAAGATCAAGGGCACCGAGATCCAGCAGCGCCTGCAGGAGCTGGTGCTGGAAGCGGCCGGCCACTACGGCGCGCCGTTCCTCAACGACCTCGGCCACAACGCCGGCGTCGGACCGGACTACGCGGTAGACGCGGCGGGCGACATGTTCAACGGCCGCAAGACCTCGATCTTCGGCGGCTCCAACGAAATCCAGCGCAACATCATCGCCAAGATGGTGCTGGGCCTCTAGGAACTGAGCGACAATTTCAAACTGACGCCGCTCCGCGTTGAACGCGGGCGGGACGTGGGAGTGACGGCCAGATGGATTTCAGCTTCACCGAAGAACAGTCGATGCTGCGCGACACGGTCGCCAGCTACCTGGCCGACCACTATTCCTTCGACCAGCGCAAGGCCGCGCTGGGCAAGGAACCGGGCTGGAGCCCGGCCATCTGGAAGGCCTTCGCCGAGGAGCTGGGCATCCTGGGCGCGCCGTTCTCGGAAGAGCTGGGCGGCCTGGGCGGCGGCGCGGTCGAGAACATGATCGTCATGGAGGAGTTCGGCAAAGCCCTGGTGGTCGAGCCCTACCTCGGAACCGTGGTCATCGCCGGCGGCTTCCTGAAGCACTCCGGTCACGCCAAGGCCTCCGAGCTGATCGGCCAGATCATCTCGGGCGATGCGATCTTCGCCTTCGCCTACGCCGAACCGCAGGGGCGCTACAATCTGGCGGACCTGAAGACCACGGCGAAGAAGGATGGCCCATCCTGGGTGCTGAACGGCCACAAGGCCGTGGTCATCGGCGCGCCCTACGCCACCCATCTGATCGTCACCGCCCGCACCGACGGCGGCCAGCGCGACGCCACCGGCGTCTCGGTGTTCATCGTGCCGAAGGATGCGGCCGGCGTGACCACGCGTGACTATCCGACCGTCGACGGCTTCCGCGCCTCGGAGGTCTATCTGGAGAACGTGAAGGTCGACGCCGACGCCATCGTCGGGCCGGCCGGCCAGGCCCTGCCGCTGGTGGAGACCGTGGTCGACGAGGCCATCGCGGCCACCTGCGCCGAGGCCTGTGGCGTGCTGCGCAAGCTGCACGAAGGCACGCTGGAATACACCAAGCAGCGCAAGCAGTTCGGCCAGCCGATCAGCCAGTTCCAGGTGCTGCAACACCGCATGGTCGACATGTTCATCGGCGTCGAGCAGTCGATCTCGATGACCTACATGGCCACCATCAAGCTCGACAGCGCCGAGCGCTCGAAGTCGGCGTCGGCGGCCAAGGTGCAGATCGGCAAGGCCTGCAAGTTCGTCGGCCAGAACGCCATCCAGCTGCACGGCGGCATGGGCATGACCGACGAAATGGCGATCGGCCACTACTTCAAGCGCGCCACGATGATCGAGAGCGCCTTCGGCTCCACCGACCACCACCTGGCGCGCTACGAATTCCTGAGCCTCGGCCAGGCCGCGTAGGCCCGAGGGCGGCGATGGACGACGCCGCCGTCACTGATCTCGCCCAGGTGCTTCCGCCGCTGCTGGCGGCCCTGGAGGCGCTGGGCCTGATCGCGCGCTATCTGAACCCGGCGGAGTTCTCCGCCGTGCTGGCGGCGGTCGGCGAGCCGGAGGCGCCTTTGAGCGCCGCCGTCGCGGCGATGTCGGACTGGCCGGAGAAGATGGCCGGCGTGCGCGCCGCCCTGATGTCGGCCTGCGGCGAAGCGCTGGGCGCGTTCGAGGAACTACGGGCGGCCGAGGCCGCGGGCGTCGACCTGGGCCAGATCTTCCGCGCCTTGCGCCACACGCCGCGTGCGCAGGAGGCGCTCTATCCCTTCGCCGGCGGCCTGGGCCCGGTCAGCGCCTACTTCCTGGAGCCGGGCAAGCGTGGCGACGCCGACCTGCTGGCTCGGCTTGCCCAGGCGCCGTCCCGCGAGGACACCGGCGTCCTGCATGTCGCCAACGAGCGCGGCTCGCGCGGCGGCTTCTCGCTCTATGTGCCGGAGTACTACGATCCTGCGCAGGCCTGGCCGCTGGTCGTCGCCCTGCACGGCGGCTCCGGCCACGGCCGCGCCTTCCTGTGGACCTGGCTGCGGGACGCCCGCAGCCACGGCGCGATCCTGTTGGCGCCGACCGCGACCGGCGGCACCTGGGCGATCAGCGGGCCGGACGGCGACACCCCCAACCTGGCGCGGATCGCAGACATGGTGCGCGCCCGCTGGAACGTCGATCCCGGCCGCGTGCTGCTCACGGGCTTAAGCGACGGCGGCACCTTCAGCTACGTGAGCGGCCTTGAGCCGCAATCGCCGTTCACCCACCTCGCGCCCATCGCCTCGGCGTTCCATCCCATGCTGGCCCAGATGGCCGATCCGGACCGGATCACCGGCCTGCCGATCCACGTGGCGCACGGCGCGCTGGACTGGATGTTCCCCGTCGAGATGGCCCGCGCGGCGAGCCAGGCCCTGCAGGCCGCCGGGGCCCGCGTGACCTATCGAGAGCTGCCCGACCTCAGCCACACCTATCCCCGGGAGCTCAATCCGGACATTCTCGCCTGGCTCGCCGAGACCGCGACGCGATCGGAGACCTGACTTGGGAAAAGACGCCACGGTGGCCGCGACCTTCGCCGACGGCGCGGATAGCGGGCGGCTGCAGTACGAGCCGCCGAAGCTGTTGTTCCGCGGCGCCCAGCGTCACGTCTACGAAGGCGAGGCGCTGAAGGGCGTGCGCGCCGACGGCGCCGAGCTGGTGCTGGCCGACGGCTCGCGCTTCACGCTGGGCGAGAAACAGGCGGCGTCCTGGGCCGAGGCGATCCTCAATCCCAGGGGTCGGCTGGACAAGATCGGGGTGAAGCCAGGCATGCGCGCCGCGATCATGGGAGTCGTGGATCCCACCTTCTCGGCGGAACTCGCCGAGCGCGGCGCGGTGCCCGTGCGCGAACTCGCCGACCTGGACCTCTTGTTCTACGCCGCCGACAGCGCCGCCGACCTGGCGCGGGTCGACGCGCTGGTCCCGATGCTGAACGCCACGGGCGCGCTGTGGATCGTGTCGAAGAAGGGCAAGGCCGCCACCGTCAAGGACGTCGAGGTCATGGCCGCGGCCAAGGCGCACGGCCTGGTGGACAACAAGGTGGTGGCGTTCTCGCCCGCCCTGACGGCCCTGCGGTTCACGCGCCGCAAGGCCGAGCCGGCGGCGGTCTGACCCGCCGGGCTGCGGCCCTACGGATGGGCGCTGTCGCTGCTGGCGCTCGCCGCGCGATCACCCCTTTCAATTGTCCCGATCGCCCCCTGCACCGGGGAGCGACCCGCCCTCATCTACCCAATCCCTTCAACAGGAAGGGGGCTTGAAACGGGTAAGGGTTCCCATGAAGAATTTTGCATTCCGCTGCGCCGTGCTGGGCGCAGCCGCCGTGGCCTTGGCGCTCGGCGCCTCCGCCGCGCAGGCGACCACGGTCCATGACGGGCAGCACGATCTGCTCAACTTCGACAAGACTGGCACTCACACGACGGACGACTACCAGGACCTCAACGTGAAGACCGCCAGCGTCGGCTACGACGACAAGTTCGTCTACCTAAACGCCACCATGTTCGGAAACATCGGGGCGACCAAGGAGGGCTTCTACGTCTGGGGTATCAACACCGGCACCGGCACCGACTTCTTCCAGCATCAGGACCACCCCGAGGTCGGCCAGGGCATCGATTTCGACACCTTCATCGTGCTGAAGCCTGATGGCACCGGGTCGGTGAACTACCTGACCAAGTCCGAAGTCGATCCGATCGTGAAGCTCAGCATCACAGGCGACACCATCCGCGCGGTCATCTCGCGCGAAACCCTGGAAGATGACGCCACCATCGACATCTCCAAGTGGGGCTTCAACATCTGGCCGCGCGTAAACGGGTTCCGCAACATCGACATCACCGACTTCGCGCCGGACGACCACAACTTCAACGCATCGGGCGCGGTGCCGGAACCGGGCGCCTGGGCTCTCATGATCGCCGGCTTCGGCCTCGCCGGCTCCACCTTGCGTCGTCGCCGCAGCTCCCCGCTCGCGGCGTAACACGCAGGCACGCCGCGCGCCTGGGCCCCCCAACTTCAGGCGCGCGGCGTCACCTGCCTCATTACCTGCCGCGTAATCGACCGGCCTACGCGGCTGCGGTTTTCTCCCGCCATCGAAAGGGAGACTTCGTCATGAACCGCCGCCACATCATCGCCGCCGCCCTGACCGGACCGCTGGCCGCCACCGCCGCCAGCCCGCTCCAGGCGGCCCCGCATCGCATCGCCGAGCTTCGCACGCCTGAAATCCACGCCAAGGACGGCGCGCGGCTGTTCCACCGCGACTGGGGGGAAGGGCCGCCGATCCTGTTCGCCGCCAGCTGGGCGCTGAGCAGCGAGATGTGGGCCTATCAGGTGGCTCACCTGTCCGAGCGCGGCTTCCGCTGCATCGCCTACGATCGCCGCGGCCACGGCCGATCCGATGCGCCGGCCGGCGGCTACGACATGGACACCTTCGCCGACGACATGGCGAGCGTCATCGAGCAGCTGAACCTGCGCGACGTGGTGCTGGTCGGCCACTCGACCGGCGGCGCCGAGATCGTCCGCTACCTGGGTCGCCACGGAACCTCGCGGGTGCGCAAGGTCGTGCTCCTGGCCCCGGTCACACCGTACCTTTTGAAGACCGCCGACAATCCGGTCGGTGCGCCGCAGGCCGTCTTCGACGCCACCACGGCACAGTGGACGAAGGACTTCCCCAAGTGGGTGGCCGACAACACCGATCCCTTCTTCACGCCGCAGACCTCGCCGGCCATGAAGGCGTGGCTGGCCGACCAGCTGGTCACCACGCCTGTGCCGGTGGCCATCGCCACCGCGCGCGCGGTGCCCGCCAAGGACCTGCGGCCCGACCTGGCCAAGATCGACAAGCCGACCCTGGTGATCCACGGCGACAAGGACGTCTCGGCCTATCTTGAGATGACCGGTCGACCGACGGCGGCCGGAATCAAGGGCGCGGAGCTGAAGGTCTACGAAGGCGCGCCGCACGGCTTGTTCGTCACCCACATGGACCGGGTGAATCACGACATCGAAGCCTTCATCCGGGTTTGAGTATCTGGGGCGTGACCCGGGCGCCGAAGCCGCTTAAGCGCAGGGATCATGTCCCTGCGCGACTTCGGGCTCCTGGCGCTGGTCTGCCTGGTCTGGGCGTCCAACAATATCGTCTCGAAATATGCGGTGAGCCATCTGGCCACGCCGCCGCTGTTCTATGCCGCGGCGCGGTTCGCGGTTGTGATGGTCGCGACGCTGCCGTGGCTGCTGCCGATGCCGCGGCCGCGCCTGCGGCTGGTGCTGGTGGCGCTGCTGATGGGCGGCGGCAATTTCGCCCTGGTCTTCATGGGCCTGAAGTACGCCACGCCATCGTCGGTGGCGGTGGTGAGCCAGCTCGGCGTGCCGATCACCACCCTGCTGTCGGTGATGATGCTGGGTGAGAAGATCCACTGGCGCCGCGCGCTCGGCATCGGGCTCACCCTGGCGGGCGTGCTCACGGTGATGTGGAGCTCAACGGGGCTCAGCGCCTCCGTTGGCCTGCTCTACGTCGTGGCGTCCTCCGTCGCCTCCTCGTTCGGCGCAGTGATGATGAAGCAGATCGAGGGCGTGAAGCCGCTGCAGTTCCAGGCCTGGGTGGGCTTCTGCTCGCTCTGGCCCCTGGCGGTGCTCTCGCTCCTGCTCGAGCCCGGACAGCTCCAGGCCGGCCTGGCCGCCGGCTGGCCGCTCGCCGCCTGCGTGCTCTATTCGGGCCTGGTGGTCTCGGTGGGCGCGCACACCGGCTACTACTTCCTGATCGGCCGCTATGAGGCCAACCTGATCTCGCCGTTGACCCTGATGACGCCGCTGGCCACGATCGCGCTGGGTGTGGCGATCTTCGCCGACCCGTTCGGGGTGCGGATGGCGGCGGGCTCGATCCTGGCGCTGAGCGGCGTCCTGATCATCGCGTTGCGCAGGAACCAGGTCATGCCGCTGCTGCTCGCCATCCGGAACCGCGCGCAATGATCGAATTCATCGATGCGCCCAGCCCCAACTTCGACCCCCGCACCGCGCCGCCGGAGATCCTGGTGCTGCACTATACCGGCATGAAGACCGGCCCCGAAGCGCTCGACCGGTTGCGCGATCCGGCGTCCAAGGTCAGCTCGCACTATGTGGTCGAAGAGGATGGCCGCATCTTCCGCCTGGTGCCCGAGGAGCGCCGCGCCTGGCATGCGGGCGTCAGCTACTGGAAGGGCCAGCGCAACATCAACGGCGTCTCCATCGGCGTGGAGATCGTCAACCCGGGCCACGAGTTCGGCTACCGCAAGTTCCCCAAGGCGCAGATCGATGCGGTGATCGCGCTCTGCGGCGACATCCGCAGCCGCTGGACCATCGACGACGGCCATATCGTCGGCCACTCCGACGTGGCGCCGGGGCGCAAGGACGACCCCGGCGAGCTGTTCCCCTGGAAGCGGCTGGCCAAGGAGGGCCATGGCCTGTGGGTGCAGTCCGATCCCGCGCCGGGCGCGCCGCTGGCGCTGGGCGACAAGGGCGTCGGGGTGTTCGGCCTGCAGGCCGGGTTCACGCGGCTCGGCTACGACCTGCCGCCGTCCGCCGAATTCGATGAGGCGACCCAGCAGGTGGTCACCGCCTTTCAGCGGCATTGGCGCCAGGAGAAGGTGGATGGGATTGCGGATGGGGCCACGCGCGCCCAACTGATCGCACTCCTGAGGCTGGCTGGCTGACCGATCGATGCATCCCAACGCGGCGTTCCGAACTGACGACGAAACCCTGCTGCTCGCGCGGCTGGCCGGCCATCCGCTGGCGACGCTGAGCGCGGCGGTCGACGGACGGCTGCTGGTGGCGCATGCGCCGGTGATCGCGCGGCGCCTGGCCGGCGGCCTCGTGCTGGACTTCCACCTGTCGAGATCGAATGCGCTGGCGGGGGCGATCGCCAGCGGCTTCCGCGCGGTGGCGGTCAGCCTGGAGGCCGAGGCCTATATCAGCCCGGACTGGTACGAGAACGCCGACCAGGTGCCGACCTGGAACTATGTGAGCGTCGAGGCCGAGGGGCCGGTCGTCGCGCTGGCCGACGCCGCATTGGTGGCGCTGCTCGACGACCTGTCGGCCCGGGAAGAGGGCAAGCTTCTGCCCAAGAAGCCCTGGACGCGGGACAAGATGAGCCCCGGTCGCTTCGAGGCCATGACCCGGGCCATCATCGGCGCGCGGATGACCGTTGAGCGCCTCGAAGGGACTACCAAGCTCTCGCAGAACAAGTCGGACGCCGACGTGGCCGGCGTCGTCGCCGCGCTCGGCGACCATCCGATCGGCCGGCTGATGGCCAGATGAGCGGGGTTTCGATCCGCCCGACCACGCCCGCGGACGCGCCGGCGATCCTGGAGCTGCACATCGCGGCGGCCTCGCGCGGCGGCGGCCTCGCCGGCGAGCCGGACGAGATGAACCTGGCGGCCATCGAAGGATCGCTGGCCCGGCCCTTCCAGGACGGCGTGGCCCTGATCGCCTGGATCGACGGCAAGCCGGCGGGCGAGATCCACGCCTCGCGCTATGCGCCGCGCCAGTTCGCCCACAACCTCACCGAACTGACCGTGGCCGTGCATCCGGACTTCCAGGGGCGCGGCGTCGGCGCGGCCCTGTTCGAAGCCCTGTTCGTGGAGGCGGCCAGGATGGCGCCGCCTATCGAACGCGTCGAGCTGATGTGCCGCGAGGGTAACGCCCACGCCGTGCGCCTTTACCAGCGCCTGGGCTTCGTCATCGAGGGCCGCTTTCCCAAGCGGGTGCGGCTGGCCGACGGCACGGTCGAAGACGACCTGGCGATGGGCAAGCGTCTCCAGGCGCCGTCTTAGCCGGGACCACCTGTCGACTGACGCGTCAGGTTCGCCACGAAGTTCGGCTCCCACGTTCGTCCGCCGTCGTTGGAGAAGGCCTGTTCGAAATGGTGCGAGGTGGGGGTGATGTCGGACCACACCTGCCGCACCAGCACCGAGCGGCCGTGCAACGCCAGCTCCTGGTCGTAGAACTCGCCGCGGCCGTTCCTGAACTCGCCGATCAAGGTCTGGCCCATCGCCCCGTCGCCGCTGGCGGCCGGGTTGAGGCTCCATTGCCCGGTCCGCGGATTGTAGAGGAAGAGCAGTAGGTCCTCGATATGCCGCCCGGCGCCGTCCGCCACCAGTTCCTCGAGTTGGGCGCGGCCGCCCCAGACCTTCCGGGCCACCAGGGTTCCATCGTATTCGACCCAGGTCGTGGAGCCGGTGAGTGGACGCTGCAGGCTGCGGATGTGCGTCTTCCAGGCGCCGAGGTGGAAGTCGAAATCATGCTGGCCGTCGCGGGGCGGATCGGCCGCCGCGGCTGGCCCCTGCGCGGCCGTCAAGCCGGCCGAAGCAAGGCACAGGCACCCCGCGAGAACGCCGATTCCGAGCCGTCGAAGGTCCTTCATCCCAAGCTCCATGTTCAGATCGTCGGCGCCCGTGGCCGACCACCCGGCATCTAGGGGCGCGCGCTTCGCCGCGACAGAAGGCACGCTCAGGTGCCTATCCCCGCGCTTGACCTGACCCGGCCCAGCGACCACTTTCCGCGCGGACCAGACGGCCGGGCGATCGCGGCTCTCGCAAGAGGGTCGAGGAAAGTCCGGGCTCCACGACGACATGGCGGCGGGTAACGCCCGCCGGGGGTGACCCCAGGGATAGCGCCACAGAGAGCAGACCGCCCCGGACTCGTCCGGGGTAAGGGTGAAAGGGTGGGGTAAGAGCCCACCGCGTGCCTGGTAACAGGGACGGCATGGCAAGCCCCGCCAGGAGCAAGACCGAATAGGGACCGTGCGCTCTTCGCAAGAAGGGTAGGGCTGTCGTAGGCCCGAGCGGTCCGGGTAGGTCGCGAGAACCGTCCCGCGAGGGGCGGTCCAGAGGAATGATCGCCAATGCCCGTCGCTTCGCGGCGGCGGGCGGCACAGAACCCGGCTTACAGGCCGTCTGGTCCCACTTTTCCACAGATGCGCGACCCGGCAGGCGGGCCCCACGGCTCCGTTTGTTAACAAGTGTGGCCGAAGTTCGCTGTATGTTCTGTGGATAAGTACTTTTGGTTAACCATGACTCTCTGCGACACGTTGGTTTCTCAAGGAAATAGGCATTCAGAGTCATTTACTCCCAATTCATCCCATGTTACCCCGTTCGTACTTCGCTAACCAATCCGGCCTTTGGGGGGCCAGGGCGGCGGCAAAACGGGGCGGATAGTCCGCGTATCAGGGGCTTTGGGCTGTGTTTCTCTCGACCTTCGAGAAACAACTGGATGCCAAACGGCGCATCGTGGTGCCGATGGAGTTCCGCGCGCTGGTCGCCGGCCCGTTCGACGGCGTCTTCTGCTTTCCCTCGATCGAGGCCGACTGCATCGAGGGCGGCGGCAAGGCCCTGTTCGACCGCTACGCCGGCGTGATCGAGGAGCTGGAGTTCGGCGACCCGCTCCGCAGCGCGCTGGAGACCTCGATCTTCGGCGGCATGGCGAAGCTCAGCTTCGATCCGGCCGGCCGCATCACCCTGCCGGAACTTCTCTGCGAGCAGTTCGGATTGACCACCGACGTGGTGCTGGTCGGCTTGGGCGACCGCTTCCAGATCTGGGCGAAGGACGCGTTCCAGGCGCACCGCGCCCAGCAGCGCGACGTGGCCCGCGAGGGCCTGGCGACGCTTCGCGCCCAGCAGCGCGCGGCCAAACTGGGGAGCGCCGGATGACCGCTCCGCACGCCCCCGTCATGCTCGACGAGGTCGTGGACGCGCTGCAACCCCGCGCCGGCCAGACCGTGGTCGACGGCACGTTCGGCGCCGGCGGCTACACGCGCGGCATCCTGGCGACGGGCGCCAGCGTCATCGCCTTCGATCGCGACCCCACCGCGCGGCGCTTCGCCGCCGACCTGCCCGCCGACCGTTTCCGCCTTGTGGAGCGCCGCTTTTCCGAACTGGCCGACGAGACCGGCGAGGGTTCGGTCGACGCGGTGGTGTTCGACATCGGCGTCTCGTCCATGCAGCTGGACGAGGCTGAGCGCGGCTTCTCCTTCATGCGCGACGGGCCCCTGGACATGCGCATGGCGGCGAGCGGCCCCACCGCCGCGGACCTAGTCAACGAGGCTGAGCCGGGAGACCTCGCCCGCATACTGTTCGTCTATGGCGAGGAGCGCGAAAGTCGCCGCATCGCCCGCGCCATCGCCAAGCGCCGCGACGAGCAGCCCTTCACGCGCACCCTGGAACTGGCCGAGTTCATCGAGAAGACCCTGGGCGGCCGCCGCGGCGCCAAGGTCCATCCCGCCACCCGCTCGTTTCAGGCGATCCGCATCGCGGTGAACGAAGAGCTCTCCGAACTCGAGGCCGGCCTCGCCGCCGCCGAGCGCGCGCTGAAGACCGGCGGGCGGCTCTGCGTCGTCACGTTCCATTCGCTGGAAGACAGAATCGTGAAGACCTTCTTCTCGGTGCGGGCGGGCAAGACCCCGGCGGGATCGCGCCATGCGCCCCCGGTCGCGGCCGGCGCGGCGCCGAGCTTCCAGCTGCTGTTCAACGGCGCCGAAACGCCGTCGGCGGCGGAGCTGGCGGCGAACCCCCGGGCCCGCTCCGCGAAATTGCGGGCGGCGGTGCGCACGGATGCGCCCGTCTGGAGGGCGGCGGCATGAACTGGCTGAACAAGAGGGTCCGCGGCTTTCGCCTGGTCGATCTGGTGGCGCTGGGCCTGCTGACCGTGCTGATCCTCGGCGTCTACCTGGCCAAGACCGTCGCCGGGCGCGAGCGGACGGAGATCGCCCGGGTCGATCGCCAGATCGGCGAGGAGAGGGCTCGCATCCGCCTGCTGCAGGCTGAGGTCAGCCACCTGGAACAGCCGGCCCGCATCGAGCGCCTGTCAGAAGCCTATCTCGGCTTGGCGCCGGTCTCCATCAAGCGCGAGGCCGATGTGGAGTCTCTGCCGGAACTGGCTCGCAAGCCCTTGGCGACGCCGGCCACGGCGGTTGCGCCGACCCCCGATCCGACCGCCGTCGCCGCGCCGGCCGAGCCGCTGCCGGGTCCGACCCAGCTGGCTGAGGTGGCGCGATGAGCCTGGGCCAGATGACCTTCGGAACGCCCGTCATCTCGCGCTGGGTGTCGGCCCTGGTCTGGCGCCTGGAGCATGCCTTCGAACGCGCTCGCGCCTCGGGCCGCGCCGAGGACGACACGCGCATCCGCATCTTCGTGGTGCTGGGGCTGTTCTCCACCCTGTTCGTGCTGGTCCTGGCCGGGGCCACCTGGCGCACCCTGTTCGCCGAGACCGGCAGGTCGGACTACGTGACCCCGATCGGCGCCGCGCGCGCCGACCTCGTCGACCGCAACGGCCAGATGCTGGCCGCGGATCTTTTGCACTACGGCCTCTACATCGATCCGCGCGAGATCTGGGACACCGCCGAGACCCGCCGGGCGTTGCGCGCGAGCCTGCCCGATCTGACCGCCGAGCGGCTGGAAAAGGCGCTGAAGTCCGGCCGCCGCACCTTCGTGATCGGCGGCCTGACCCCGGAGGTCCGCGCCCAGGTGCACGACATGGGCCTGCCCGGCGTCTCCTTCGAGCCGGAGCAGAAGCGGGTCTATCCGCTAGGCTATACCGCCGCTCACCTGATCGGTTTCGCCGACACCGGCGGCAAGGGCCTGGCCGGCGCCGAGGCCTCGCTGAACAGCGACATCCGCGCCGCCGCCGCCAGCAACGGGACCGTCCCGCTGTCCATCGATCTGCGCATCCAGGCGGCGCTGGAGGACGAGCTCTACAAGGCCACCGCCCAGTTCCACCCCAAGGGCGGTGTGGGCTTGGTGGTCAACGTGCACACCGGCGAGATTCTGGGCCTCGCCAACTATCCGACCTTCGATCCGAACCAGCCCGGCCAGTCGAGCCTGGACGCGCGCCTCAATCGCGCCGCCGGGGCGATCTATGAGATGGGCTCCACCTTCAAGGGCTTCACCGTGGCCACGGGCCTCGACACCGGCGTGGCCACGCCCAGTTCGACCTTCGATGCGACCCACACGTTCTACGTCGGCAAGAGACCCATCACCGACTATCACGCGACCCATGCTGTCCTGACGTTGGTTCAGGTGTTCCAACATTCCTCGAACATCGGCACCGCGCGGCTCGGCGAGCAGATCGGACCCGAGCGCCTGCACGCCTACTTCGATCGGTTCGGACTCACGCAGCGGCCGAAGGTTGAGCTGATCGAAAGCGCGCGGCCGCTGACCCCGGCTATCTGGAACGAGGACGCCATCGCGTCCACCTCGTTCGGCCACGGGATCAACGTCAGCCCGCTGGCCGTGGCGCGCGCCTATTCGGGCATCATGAACGGTGGCGAGCTGCTGCCGCTCACCATCCGCAAACTGCCCGCCGGAACCGTCGTGCACGGCCCGCGGATCGTCTCGGAAAAGACGTCGGCCACCATGCTGCAGATCATGCGCGCCAACGTCACCGGCGGGTCTGGCAAGTCGGCGAACATCGCGGGCCTGAACGTCGGCGGCAAGACCGGCACGGGCGACAAGTGGGACCCGGCCATCAAGCACTATTCGACCACCAAGCAGGTCTCGTCCTTCGCCGCCGTGTTCCCGACCGACGGGCCGCTGAACGCGCCGCGCTACCTGGTGCTGATCCTGATGGACGAGCCGCAGCGCGCGACCGGCGTGGACCCCACCGGCGGCATCGCCGCCGCGCCGGCCGCCGGCAAGGTGATCGAACGCATCGCGCCCTTCCTGGGCGTGAAAACCCGGGCCGAGACCAACCCCTTCACCCAGGACGCCGGCGCGGACGCCGCTGAGGAGCATTGACGTGACCCAGCGCCTGTCCGACCTGCTGCACCGCGACCTGTCTATCGATCCCGAGATCGAGGGCGTCACCGCCGACAGCCGCAAGGTGCGGCCGGGCTGGCTGTTCGCCGCGCTGCCGGGCGCCAAGGTCGATGGCCGCAGCTTCGCGCCGCGCGCGGTTGAGCTGGGCGCTGCCGCCGTGCTGGCCGGGCGCGAGATCGAGGGGCTCTCCGCGCCGCTGGTGATCGCCGGCGATCCGCGCCGCGCCTATGCGCTGGCCGCCACTGCCTTCTGGGGCGCACAGCCGAAAACCTGCGTCGCCGTCACCGGCACCAACGGCAAGACCTCGGTGGCCGGCTTCTGCCGCCAGGTGTTCGCGGGTGCGGGCCTCAGGGCCGCCAGCATGGGCACGCTGGGCGTCCGGATCAGCTCCCCCGGCGCCGAGGACGAGCAGGTCACGCCGCCCGGCCTGACCACGCCCGACGCCGCCGACGTCGCCGAGCTGATGGCCAAGGCCGCCCAGGCCGGCGTCACCCACCTGGCGCTGGAAGCCTCCTCGCACGGCATCGACCAGCGCCGCCTCGACGGCGTCAAGCTGGTCGCCGCCGGGTTCCTGAACCTTACCCAGGATCACCTCGACTACCATGGCACCATGGGGGTCTACCGGGCCGCCAAGCTGCGCCTGTTCGAGACCCTGCTGGCGCGCGGCAAGACCGCGGTGCTGAACGCAGACTCCGACGCCTATCCGGCCTTCGCCGCCACCGCCGTCAGCGCCGGCCAGACGATCATGAGCGTCGGCGAGGCCGGCCAGGGCCTGAAGCTGATCGAGCGCAGCCTGCTGCCCGACGGCCAACGCCTGCACCTGCTGCATCACGGCCGCGACTGGGACGTACGCCTGCCGCTGGCCGGCGCCTTCCAGGCCTCCAACGCCCTGGTCGCCGCGGGCCTCTGCCTGGCCGCCGGCCTCAGCCCCGAGCAGGTGTTCGCCGGCCTCGAAAAGCTGGAAGGCGCGCCGGGCCGCCTGCAGCGCGTCGGCGCCGGCAAGAACGGTGGCGAAGCCTATGTGGACTACGCTCACACGCCCGATGGCCTGGAGACGGTGCTGAAGGCGCTGCGCCCCCACGTGCGCGGCAAGCTGATCGTGGTGTTCGGCGCCGGCGGCGACCGTGACCGCACCAAGCGCCCGCTGATGGGCGCCATCGCCGCCGATCTGGCCGACGTGGCCATCGTCACCGACGACAATCCGCGCACCGAGGTCCCGGCCGCGATCCGCGCCGACATCCTGTCCGGGGCCAAGAGCGCCAAGGAAATCGGCGACCGCCGCGAGGCGATCCGCGCCGCCGCCGCCATGCTGGGCGACGGCGATATCCTGGTGGTGGCCGGCAAGGGCCACGAACAGGGCCAGATCGTGGGCGACACGGTCCATCCGTTCGACGACGTCGAGGAAACCCGGGAAGCCCTAAGAGGGGGCGCCCTCCATGGCTGAGCCGCTCTGGACGGCTGACGAGATCGTAGCGGCCACCGGCGGCCAGCTGGCGGGGCGACCCTTCACCGCCACCGGCGTTTCCATCGACACCCGCACCATTGAGCCCGGCGACCTTTTCGTTGCGCTGGGCGGCGCGCGCGACGGCCATGAGTTCGTCGAGACCGCCATGGCGGGCGGCGCAGCCGGCGTGCTCGCCTCACGCCAGGTGTTCGGCTCGGCGGTGATGGTCGACGACACTTTGCAGGCGCTGGAACGGATGGGCGTGGCGGCGCGCCAGCGGGCCCCCAAGGCGCGGCGCGGCGCGGTCACGGGATCGGTCGGCAAGACCAGCGTCACCCAGGCGATCATGGCGGGGCTGACGCTGGCGGGTCGCGCGCACTCGTCGGTGAAATCCTACAACAACCACATCGGCGTGCCGCTGACGTTGGCGCGCATGCCGCGCGACACCGAGCGCGCGGTGTTCGAGATCGGCATGAACCACGCCGACGAGATCCGGCCGCTGACCGGCATGGTTCGTCCGCATGCCGTCGTCGTCACCAACGTCGGGCCGGTGCACACCGAGAACTTCCAGGACGGCGAGACCGGCGTGGCCAAGGCCAAGGCCGAGATCTTCGAGGGCCTGGAACCGGGCGGCGTCGCGGTTCTGGACGCCGACAGCAAATGGTTCGGCCTGCTGAGCGAGGCGGCGGGCAAGGCCGGCGCGGAGATCCGCACCTTCGGGCGCGGCGAAGGTTGCGATGCGCGGCTGATCGATTTTCAGCTGGCCCATTCTGGTGAAGGCGCCGACCACGCCGTCGTCCAGGCCCGCTTCCACGGCAAGGGCCTCGACTTCCCGATCCTGCAGACCGGCGCGCACTGGGGCCTCAACGCCATGGCCGTGCTCTTGATGCTGGAGGCGCTCGACGTCGACCTGGGCGACAGCCTGGCGGCGCTGGGCTCCTTTGAGCCGCTGGAGGGCCGCGGCGCCGAGACCGCGATCCGCCTGCCGGGCGGCGGCTTCACCCTGATCGACGAGAGCTTCAACGCCAACCCGCTTTCCATGGCCGCGGCGATCGCCACCCTGGGCGCGCGCCCGACGGCCGGACGCCGGATCGCGGCCCTCACCGACATGCTGGAGCTGGGCCCCGAAACCCGCAGCTTCCACGCCGCGCTCGCCGAGCCGCTGGCGGCCGCCAACGTCGATCTGGTGTTCCTGGCCGGGCCTTTGATGAAGTCACTCTGGGACGCCCTTCCGCCGACTCGCCGGGGCGGTTACGCCGAAACGGCGGAGGCTCTGTCTCCGCTGGTCGTCCAGGCCGCAGAGCCCGGCGACGTGGTGATGGTGAAGGGTTCGAAGGGCTCCAAGGCCAGCGCGGTTGCGCAGGCCCTGGCGGCGCTCGAACGCCGTACGGGGGGAGCCGGCTGATGTTCTATTGGCTCTACGAACACTTCTCGGCCGGCGGCCACGGGCACGTCCCGATCCTGAACCTGGTCCGCTACCTGACCTTCCGCACCATCATGTCGCTGGCCACGGCGCAGTTCGTGGTGGTGCTGATGGGCTCGCGGTTCATCCGCTGGATGCAGGCCAAGCAGGGCAAGGGCCAGCCGATCCGCGCCGAGGGCATCCAGCGCCACATCATCGAGAAGGCCGGCACGCCGACCATGGGCGGTGTGATGATCCTGGCGGGGCTGATGGTCGGCACGCTGCTCTGGGCCGACCTCTCCAACGTCTATGTCTGGGCGGTGCTGCTGGTCACCGCGGGCTACGGCGCGCTGGGCTTCATGGACGACTATTCCAAGGTCACCAAGCAGTCCACGGCCGGGGTCTCCGGCAAGATGCGGCTGGCCATGGAAGCGGGGATCGCCATGGCCGCGATCGCGCTGATCATCCTCTTCGCCGGTAAGCCGCCCGAGGCGCCGGAGTTGCTGACCTCCGTGGCCTTTCCGCTGTTCAAGGGCGCGGTCCTGAACCTCTCCTGGTTCTACCTGCTGTTCGGCGCCTTCGTGATCGTCGGCGCGGCCAACGCGGTGAACTTCACTGACGGTCTCGACGGCCTGGCCACGGTGCCGGCGATGATCGCAGCGTCCGCCTACGGCCTGATCGCCTACCTGGTGGGCAACTTCCTGTTCGCCAACTACCTGCAGCTCCACTTCGTGCCGGGGGTCGGCGAGATCGCCATCTATTGCGGGGCCATGGTCGGCGCCGGCCTGGGCTTCCTCTGGTACAACGCCCCGCCCGCCCGGATCTTCATGGGCGACACCGGCTCGCTGGCGCTGGGCGGCGGCATCGGCGCGGTGGCTGTGGCCACGCGCCAGGAGATCGTGCTGGGCGTCATCGGCGGCCTGTTCGTGGCCGAGACTCTGTCGGTGATCATCCAGGTGGCCTGGTTCAAGCGCACGGGCCGCAGGATCTTCCTGATGGCCCCGATCCACCACCACTTCGAGAAGCTCGGCTGGTCGGAGTCGACCGTCGTGATCCGGTTCTGGATCGTCTCGATCATGCTGGCCCTGCTGGGCCTCGCCACGCTCAAGCTGCGGTAGGGGAGGCCATGCGCACGTCATGATCCCGGTCCGCGGCTTCGAGGAAAAGACGGTCGCCGTGTTCGGCCTGGCCCGCACAGGCCTGGCTGCCGCGCGCGCGCTGGTCGCCGGCGGAGCCGAGGTCGCGCTGTGGGACGAGAACGCCGATCGCCGCGCGACGGCTGAGGCCGAGGGCTTCACGCTCACCGACCTGAGCACCGCCGACTGGTCGAAGTTCGCAGCCCTGATGCTCTCGCCGGGCGTGCCGCTGACCCACCCCAAGCCGCACTGGACTGTCGAGAAGGCCAAGGCCGCCGGCGTCGAGATCGTCGGCGACATGGAGCTGTTCGCGCGCACCGTGAACGCCGCGCCGGAGCACAAGCGCCCGAAGATCGTCGCCATCACCGGCACAAACGGCAAGTCGACCACCACCGCGCTCATCGGCCACGTCTGCGCCCAGGCCGGCCGCGACGTGCGGATTGGCGGCAACATCGGCGTCGGCGTCCTCGACCTGCCCGACATGCATGGCGGCGCGGTCTACGTGCTGGAGATGAGCTCTTACCAGCTCGACCTGACCTCCAGCCTGCACGCCGACGTGACCGTGATCCTCAACATCACGCCCGACCATCTGGAGCGCCACGGCTCGATGGAAGGCTACGTCGCCGCCAAGCGCCGCGTACTCGCCAACCAGGGCAAGGGCGACACCGCGGTGATCGGCGTCGACGACATGTGGGGCCAGCAGATCTGCACCGAGATCACCGCCGCCAACCGCCGCACTATCGTGCCGGTCTCGGCGTCCAAGGCCATGGGCCGCGGCGTCTATGTGCTGCAGGGCGTGCTCTACGACGCCACCGGCGAGCGCGCCGTGGAAGTGGCCGACCTCAACCGCGCCCGCTCGCTGCCCGGGCGCCACAACTGGCAGAACGCAGCGGCCGCCTATGCCGCGGCCAAGGGCCTGGGCATCGCCGCCGACGAGGCTGCCGAGCACCTGCTGACCTTCCCGGGCCTGGCGCACCGGATGGAGACGGTCGCCACGCTCGGCCGCGTGCGCTTCGTCAATGACTCGAAGGCCACCAACGCCGACGCCGCGCGCCAGGCGCTTTCCAGCTATCCCAGGTCCTTCTGGATCCTCGGCGGCCAGGCCAAGACCGGCGGCATCGAGTCCCTGGAAGATCTGTTCGGCCGCGTGGCCAAGGCCTACCTGATCGGCGAGGCCGCGCCGGCCTTCGCCCAGACGCTAAAGGGCAAGGCCACGGTCGCCGAGTCCGGGACCATGGACGCCGCTGTCGCCCAGGCCTACGCCGACGCCGCGGCGACCGGGCAGGACGCCATCGTGCTGCTGTCGCCGGCCGCCGCCTCCTTCGACCAGTACGCCGACTTCGAGGCCCGCGGCGAGGCGTTCCGCGCCGCCGTCCAGCGGATCGCCCACGCTGCCCGAGGGGCCGCATGAGGCCCAATTTCAAAGCAAAACGGGCCAAAGCAAAGGAGCGGGCCGGATGACCGCCGCGACGCCGCACTCAAACTCGACCGCCACGCATGCTTTCGCCCGCTCCGACCGCAGCGCCATCGGCGTCTGGTGGTGGACTGTCGACCGCTGGATGCTGGGCGTCATCGCGCTCTTGATCGCCATCGGCGTGGTCATCGCCTTCGCCGCCAGCCCGGCGGCCGCGGCGCGGATGAACATCGGCGATCCCTTCCACTTCGCCGTGCGCCAATGCGTCTTCGCCGCCGCCTCCGCGGCGATCCTGATCGGTGTCTCCATGCTCGACGTGAAGACCATCCGACGAAGCGCCTTCTTCATCTGGCTGATCGCCATTGCGATCATGGTCGCCCTGCCGTTCCTGGGCCACAACGCCAAGGGGGCGACCCGCTGGATCGAGATCGGCGGGTTCACGCTCCAGCCGTCGGAGTTCATGAAGCCGGCGCTGATCGTGCTGGTCGCCTGGATGTTCTCCGAGGGCCAGAAAGGCGACGGGGTGCCCGGCGTCTCCATCGCCTTCGGCCTCTACCTGATCCCGGTGGCTCTGCTGCTGATGCAGCCGGACGTGGGCCAGACCGTGCTGATCACCTGCACCTTCGGCGCCGTATTCTGGATGGCCGGCGTGCCGCTCTCCTGGGTCATGGGGCTGGGCGCCGTGGCCGTGACGGGACTGGGCTCGACCTACTTCCTGCTTCCGCACGTGGCCTCGCGGGTCGACAAGTTCCTGCAACCCGACAAGGCCGACACTCACCAGGTGGACGCCGCGCGCGTGGCCCAGGCGGCGGGCGGCCTGTTCGGGCGGGGCCCGGGCGAGGGCGTGCTGAAGCGCGCGATCCCCGACGCCCACACCGACTTCGCGCTGTCGGTCGGCGCCGAGGAGTTCGGCCTGGTGTTCCTGACCGTAGTCATCACCCTCTTCGCCATCGTCGTGGTCCGCGGGCTCTATCGCGCCATGAAGCTCAGCGATCCGTTCGAGCAGGTGGCCGCCGCCGGCCTCTTCGTGCTGACCGGCCTGCAGGCGACGATCAATATCGCGGTCAACCTCGACCTGATCCCGACCAAGGGCATGACCCTGCCATTCATCAGCTATGGCGGCTCCTCGATGCTGGCCATGGGACTGACGCTCGGCATGGCGCTCGCGCTGACCCGCCGCAGGCCTGGCGCCTATGCGGCGAACGAGGGCCTCGCCAAGGCCGGTAGGTTCGCTTAAGCCGCGAACATGCGAAAGGTCGCCGTTCTCGCCGCCGGAGGCACCGGTGGGCACCTGTTCCCAGCCCAGGCGCTCGCCGAGACGCTGATCGGACGCGGCTGGTCGATCGTGCTGGCGTCGGACGAACGGGTGGCGGGCCTGGCCCAGGACTTTCCGGCCGAGCGGCGGATCGGCCTGTCCTCGGCCACCTACAAGTCCGGCAATCCGTTCAGCATGGCGAGCGCCGGCCTGGCCGTGTTGCGCGGCGCCGCCCAGGCCCGCGCGGTCTATCGCGAGATCGGTCCCAACGTGGTGGTGGGCTTCGGAGGCTATCCGTCCGCTCCGGCCCTGGTGGGCGCCATCTTCGATCGCCGCCCGACGGTGATCCACGAACAGAACGCGGTGATGGGCCGCGCCAACCGGTTCCTGGCCAGCCACGTCACCCAGGTCGCCTGCGCCTTTCCGACCCTGCTCAAGGCGCCGCCGAAGGTGGCCGCGGCCGCCATCGTGGTTGGCAACCCGGTGCGCCCGGCGATCCGCGCCCTGGCCAACCTGCCCTATGACCCGCCGGGCGCCGGCGGGCCGATCCGCATCCTGGTCACCGGCGGCAGCCAGGGCGCGCGCCTGCTCTCCGAACTCGTGCCCGAGGCCATCGCCGCCCTGCCGGACGACCTGCGCCAGCGGCTGATGGTGCAGCAGCAGACCCGGCCGGAATCCATGGAAGCGGCGCGGCGCACCTATCGCAACGCCGTGGTCGACGCCGAGATCGCGCCGTTCTTCCGCGACATGGCCGGCCGGCTGGCCGCCGCCCATCTGGTGATCGGCCGCTCCGGGGCGGGCTCGGTCTGCGAGTTCGCAGTGGCCGGCAAGCCGGCGATCCTGGTGCCGCTCGCCGTGGCGCTGGACGACGACCAGGGCCAGAACGCCAAGGTCCTGGCCGACGCCGGCGGCGCCGAGGTGGCCCGCGAGAGCCAACTCACAGTTGCGAGCCTGTCGGGGGCGCTTGAGAAGCTGCTGACCAACCCGCAAAGACTCAGCCGGATGGCCGCCGCCTCTCGAAGCGTAGCCATAGCGGATGCGGCTGAACGCCTGGCCGACCTGGTGGAAAACACCGCCCACGGATGAGGCGAATGTAACATCCGTGTGATCTAGCTCCACTGTAGGTTGAATCTGATTGCGCCGCGAACGGATTGGAAATCCGCTCATCGGCAGCGGCCGGGGGCGATTTGCTCGCGGCGCCCAGTTGGGGAATTCCATGCGTTTGAAGTTGGCTTCCGCGAGCGCCGCAGCGCTCGCCATCGCCTATGCGTTCGCCGCGCCGGTCAGCGCCGCAACCATCATCCTGAACAATCTGGGCGGGGTGGAGCCGGGGACCCAGGCCTATGACGGGTTCACGACGGCCGCCAAGTTCTGGGCGAACGCGATCGCCAATCCGATCACCATCCGCCTGGACGTCGGCTTCGACCACCTGGGATCGAACATCCTGGGGTCCACGAGCAGCCGCGCGTTCTACGTGCCCACGGCGCTGATCGAGCAACAGCTTGTCGTCACGGGGACGAGCTCCATCGACGCCATCGCCGACGCCCACCTGCCGACGCTGTCCTCCAACGGGGGCATCGGGATGATCACGCCCGGCTACAACAATCCCGACGGCACGGGCGTCGATCTGTCCAAGCGGGTGTTCGACAACAACGACTCGTTCAACAACACGGCGCTTGCGGAGAATTCCGCCACCCTGAAGGCGTTGGGCTTTACGGGGCTGGGCACCGGGGCCGACGGTTCGGTCACCTTCAGTTCGGACTTCAAGTTCGACTTCAATCCCCGCAACGGCGTGCAGGCCGGGGCGATCGATTTCCTGAGCGTCGCGACACATGAGATCGGCCACGCCCTGGGCTTCGTCAGCGGCGCCGACATCTATGATCTGCTGGGCGGCAGCGGGCCCCTCGCCAGCGGCCATCCGGAGGTCTGCGGCGTCGACTGCCACGACTATCCGGCGCAGGACGACTCCTTCTCGGGTTCGCTGGACCTCTTCCGGTACAGCGCCAACGCCGACGGCGTCGGCGGGACCACGGGGCCGACGCTCGACTGGGCGCCCGTCGATGATTCCTATTTCTCCATCGACGGCGGCGTGACCAACCTTGGCGGCTTCTCCACCGGGGCGTTCAACGGGGATGGCTGGCAGGCGTCGCACTGGAAGGCCCCGACCTCGGCTCCCTTCTGCTCGGGCCTGCTGGGGATCATGAATCCCTACATCTGCGGCGGCACGGGTGGCATCGTCACCAACCTCGACTTCGAGGCGTTCGACGCCATGGGCTACAATCTAAGCTTCGATCCGGGCGTCGATCCGCGAAATGTGACCACTGCCGACATCCAGCGCGAATTCGGTCCGCCGGGCGTTCCGGAGCCGGCGACGTGGGCGCTGATGCTCATGGGCTTCAGCCTTGCCGGCGCCGCGGTTCGCCGCCGTCGGCGAGGGCTCGCCGCCTGACCGCCCCCACGGTCTGGCCGGCGTCGCGGCCCGGGTGTTTCGCACCCGGGCCGTTTGCGCTAGCACCGTCGACATGACTCGACGCCCCGTGCCCTTCGACATCGGCCCCGTGCATTTCATCGGCATCGGGGGCATCGGCATGAGCGGCATCGCCGAGATCATGCTGCGCATCGGCTATACGGTGCAGGGCTCCGACGCCAAGGCCAGCGCCAACACCGAGCGGCTGGAGAAGCTGGGCGCCAAGATCTTCATCGGCCACGACGCCGGCCATGTGGAGGGCGCCAGCGCCGTCGTCTATTCCACCGCGGTCAAGCAGGACAACCCGGAGATGGTCGCCGGGCGCGAGCGTCGCCTGCCGCTGGTCCGCCGCGCCGAGATGCTGGCCGAGCTGATGCGCCTTCAGTTCTCGGTGGCGGTCGGCGGCACCCACGGCAAGACCACCACGACCTCGATGGTCGCCGCCCTGCTCGACGCCGGCGGGCTCGACCCGACGGTGGTCAACGGCGGGATCATCAACGCCTACGGCACCAACGCGAAGGTGGGCTCGGGCGACTGGATCGTGGTCGAGGCCGACGAGAGCGACGGCACGTTCCTGAAGCTCAAGTCCACCGTGGCCATCGTCACGAACATCGATTCCGAGCACCTGGATCACTGGGGGGATTTCGACGCGGTGAAGAAGGGCTTCCGCGACTTCGTCGAGAACATCCCCTTCTACGGCTTTGCCGCGGTCTGCACCGACCACCCGGAGGTCCAGGCCATGGCCGCGCGCGTGGAAAACCGCCGGCTGGTCACCTACGGCCTCAATCCCCAGGCGCAGGTCCGCGCCGAGAACCTGACCATGGGCCCCGATGGCTGCCGCTTCGATGTGGTGATCCATCCTCTGGACGGGGACGAGGTCCGCTACGTGGACCTCCACCTGCCGATGGCCGGACAGCACAATGCGTTGAACGCCCTGGCGGCCATCGCCGTGGCCCGCGAGCTCAGCGTCTCCGAGGCGGATATCCGCAAAGGCCTGACCGGCTTCGGCGGCGTGCGGCGCCGCTTCACCACCACCGGCGTGGCCGACGGGGTGCGGATCGTCGACGACTACGGCCACCATCCGGTGGAGATCGGCTCGGTGCTGACCGCCGCGCGCGCCGTCACCGAGGGCCGGGTGATCGCCGTCGTCCAGCCCCACCGCTACTCGCGCCTCCACGACCTGTTCGACGAATTCTGCGCCTGCTTCAACGACGCCGACGTGGTCATCGTGGCTGACGTCTATGCGGCCGGCGAGGCGCCCATCGAGGGCGTCGACCGCGATGCGCTCGCGGCGGGCCTGCGCCGCTACGGCCACCGCCGGGTGCTGACCCTCGACAACCCCGCCGACCTGGCCGCCATGGTGCGCGAGGAAGCCAAGGCCGGCGACGTGGTCGTGCTGCTGGGCGCCGGCGACATCACCGCCTGGGCCTACGCCTTGCCGGAGCAGCTGACAGCGCTGGCGAAAGCCGCCGAATGAGCTGGCGGGACCACCTGCCGAGCGTCCGCGGCAAGCTCCTGTTCGACGCGCCGCTCGGCCCCTTCACCTGGCTGCGGGTCGGCGGGCCGGCCGAGGTCCTGTTCCTGCCGGCCGATCATATGGACCTGGCCGCCTTCCTTGAGGAGCTGCCGCCGGGGGTCCCGGTGAGTGTCCTCGGCGTAGGTTCCAACACCATCGTGCGCGACGGCGGGGTGCCCGGCGTCGTGATCCGTCTGGCGGGACGCGAATTCGGCCAGGTCCGCGCCGACGCGGGCGATCTGCGGGTCACCGCCGACGCCGGCGCGCTGGACGCCGCGGTCGCCCGCGCGGCCGCCAAGGCAGGCATCGCCGGCCTGGAGTTCTACGCCGGGATTCCCGGCACGGTGGGCGGGGCCCTGACCATGAACGCCGGCTGCTATGGCCGCGAAACCCGCGACGTCCTAGTCTCGGCCTGGGGCTACGACCGCAAGGGCAACATGCGCTCCTACGAGTGCGCCGATTTCGGCTACACCTACCGCCATAGCCAGGCGCCCGCCGACATCATCTGGATCCAGGCGGTGTTCGAGGGGACGGCCGATGAGCCCGCCGCCGTAGAGGCGCGCATGGCCGAGATCACCGAGCGACGCGAGACCACCCAGCCGATCCGCGAAAAGACCGGCGGCTCGACCTTCAAGAATCCGCCCGGCCTGTCGTCCTGGAAGCTCGTCGACGAGGCCGGCTGGCGCGGCAAGCTCTACGGCGGCGCCATGTTCTCGCCGCTCCACGCCAACTTCCTGATCAACACCGGCGAGGCCACCGCCGCCGACCTGGAGGGCCTGGGCGAGTCGGTCCGCGCCGACGTGAAGGCCAAGACCGGCGTCGAGCTGGAATGGGAGATCAAGCGGATCGGCCTGCCGTGAGCGGCGCGGCGCTGATCCTCGTGCGCCACGCCCGACCCCAGATCGAGCCCGACGTTCCGCCGCCCCAGTGGCGGCTGTCCGCCGAGGGCCGCGCGGCGGCCGAGGCGCTCGCCGGCAAGCTCGCCCACCTGCGGCCCGCCGCGGCGGTCGCGAGCACCGAGCCGAAAGCCATCGAGACGGCCGAGATTCTGGCCCGCGCCTTCGGCCTTCCGGTGGCGCGCGATCCGGCGTTTGACGAGCATCGCCGCGAAGCCTGGCCGTTCGAGGCCGATCCCGCCGCCGTCACCGCGCGCGTGGTGCGGGCGCTCTCCGAGCGGGGCGCCAGTATCGAGGGCGCTGAGCCTGGCGATCTCGCGACCCAGCGATTTGCCGCGGGTCTCGCGAGGCATCGCGTCCGGCCGCTGCTCGTCGCCAGCCATGGCACGGTGCTCAGCCTCTTCCTCGCCGCCCACTTCGGCCTCAACCCCGTCGAGCTCTGGCGGAGCCTGGCGTTTCCCGAGGCCCTAGTCCTTGACGCTGACGGCCGGCTGATCGAGCGGATCGCCTAGACGCAGTTCAAAGCCCGGTCGGCCGGAACCAGCCGCGCGCTGGCGGTGGCCCGGGCGACGACGTCGCCGACCGCATCCGTGAGCGTCCCCTCCAGGAAGGCCACCGACTTGCCGAGCTGCACCACCCGGCCTTCGCCGACGATCTGGCCGGGCCGCGCAGGCTTCAGGTAGCTGACGTGCATGTCGATGGTCGGTGAGAACAGCTTGCCCTCGGTCATGTTGAACACCGCCGGGCCCATGGTGTCGTCGAGCATGGCCGCGAGGAACCCGCCCTGGATGTAGCCGGCCGGGTTGGTGAATTCCCACCGCGCGTCGAAGCTGACCTTGATCCAGCCCGCCTTCGGCCGCGCGGCGAGGATCTTCCAGCCCAGCAGCCGCGCGCAGGGCGGGGCGGCGATGTCGTCGAGGGCGGCGGCGGAGGCGGTGGCGGTCATGATGGTCTCTCCCTAGGTCTGAATTCTGCCGCCACCCTGCTGCCAACGGACTGTCAGCAACCCTTGACCCTGGCGCCGCCCTCGTTCACCGGCGTAGCGTTCCGCCCATTCCCCGAAGTTTGAGTCGCCCATGGCCGCCCCTCTTTCCGGACATCCCCCTCTTACCGGACAGCATGTGGCCGTCCTGCTGGGCGGGCTCTCGTCCGAGCGCGAAGTGAGCCTGGTCTCGGGCCGCGAGTGCGGCGACGCCCTGGAACGGCTGGGCGCCAAGGTCACCCGGGTCGACGCCGGCCGCGACCTCGCCCAGGTGCTGGCCAAGCTGAAACCCGACGTCTGCTTCAACGCCCTGCACGGCGAGTGGGGCGAGGACGGTTGCGTCCAGGGTGTGCTGGAGACGCTGGGCCTTCGCTACACCCACTCCGGCGTGCTGGCCTCGGCGCTGGCCATGGACAAGGCCAAGGCCAAGGCGGTGTTGGCCGCGGCCGGCGTGGTGGTGCCGGGCGGCGGGCTCTACAACCGCTTCGACGCGGCGGCCGACCACGTCATGGCGCCGCCCTATGTGGTCAAGCCGAACGCCGAAGGGTCATCGGTCGGCGTGTTCCTCGTCTTCGAAGGCGCCAACCGTCCGCCGCAGGAAATCGTCGCGCCCACCTGGACCTTCGGCGAGGAGGTGATGATCGAGCCCTACATCGCCGGACGCGAGCTCGCCGTGGGCGTGATGGACGGCAAGGCCATGACCGTCACCGACATTATTCCGCGCACAGGTTTTTATGACTACGAGG
>Ga0207711_10000272_pt1 | contig 55799 bp, 55 predicted proteins | sample KBSS34metaG_FD_184401 | JGI IMG/M metagenome (GOLD analysis project Ga0207711, IMG submission 184401) | Switchgrass rhizosphere microbial communities from Kellogg Biological Station, Michigan, USA - KBS S3-4 metaG (SPAdes) (version 2) | ecosystem: Host-associated > Plants > Roots > Rhizosphere... | reverse complement strand
CCGACGCTGTGGCTGCGCGAGGTCCTCAGCGAAGGCGGCTTGCTGCGCGAAAGGCTGCTCGCCCACATCGGCGCGCGCATCGCGCCGCGCCTCAGCGGAACGATCGCCGCGGCGCAAGCGGAGGGCGCGCTGAATCCCGCTCTCGATCCGCGCCTGGTCGTCGTCTCGCTGATCGGCCTGACCTTGTTCCCGCTTGCCGCGCGCCCGCTGTGGACGCGCCTGCTCGATGCCGGCGACATCGGTCCGGACGACCTCGCACGCCACACGCTGACCCTGCTCGAACACGGCCTGGGAGCTTCCCGATGAAACGCACCGCCCTGTCACGCGCTTTCCACGGCATGCCTTTGCTGCTGGTCATCGCCGGTTGCGGCGACCATGCGCCGCCGCCGTTGCTCGGAACGCTCGAATGGGATCGCGTCGCCGTCGCCGCCGAGGCGTCGGAACCGATCCTGGCGATCGCCGTCGCCGAAGGCGCGCGCGTGCGGTCCGGCGACCTGATCCTGAGTCTCGACCCGCGCCGCACCGATGCACAGCTCGCGCAGGCGCAGGCCGATCAGCGCAAGGCCGAAGCCGCCCTCGCCGAATTGCGCCACGGCACGCGCATCGAGACGATCGATGCGGCACGCGCGACGCTCGCCGGCGCCGAGTCGACGCAGACCAATGCGAAGCGCGAACGCGACCGGCTCGCCGAAGTCCGCAAGCGCGGATTGATCGCGCAGGCCGATCTGGACAATGCGGAAACCGCGCTGCGTACCGCCACCGCCAGCGCGAACGCGGCGCGCGCGAACTTGAACGAACTGCTGAACGGCACGCGCATCGAGGACATCGACCAGGCCGAAGCCGCCCTGGCTTCGGCACAGGCGGCGACGCAGCACCTGGCGCTCACGCGCGCGCGCCTCGACGTGCATGCGCCGCGCGACGGCGAGGTCGATGCGCTGCCGTTCCGGCTCGGCGACCAGCCGCCGCTCGGTGCGAGCCTGGTCAGCCTGCTCGCGGGGCCGGCTCCGTATGCGCGCGTCTACGTGCCGGCCACGCAGCGCGCGTCGCTCGCCGAAGGCATGCATTGCCATGTGCACGTGCAAGGCGTCGCGAATGCGTTCGACGCGACGATACGTACGCTGCGCTCGGATCCCGCGTTCACGCCGTACTACGCGCTGACCGGCGACGACGCCAGCCGCCTCGCCTATCGCGCCGAACTGCTGCTCACCGGCGACGCGGCGACGAAGCTGCCGGCGGGTCTGCCGACGCAGGCGACGTGCGGTTCGACGGAGGCCGATCGCGCGCACGGGAAAGCACCGTGAGTGCGGCGGCCGGCGACGCGGTCATCGTCGCACACGGATTGACCAAGCGCTTCGGTTCGCTGGTCGCGGTCGACGGGCTCGACCTGGAGGTGCGCCGCGCAGAGGTGTACGGTTTCCTCGGTCCGAACGGCTGCGGCAAGTCGACCACGATCCGCATGCTGTGCGGCCTGCTCGAACCCAGCGCCGGCGACATCACCGTGCTCGGACATGCGCTGCCGCGCGAAGCGGAGGCGGTCAAGCGCTCGATCGGCTACATGACGCAGAAGTTCTCGTTGTACGAGGACTTGAGCGTGCGCGAGAACCTCGAATTCCTCGCCGCGATCCACGGCGTCGCACGCAACGCCGCGCGCCGGCGCATCGAGGAGCTGTCCGCGCAATATCACCTGAACGACCTCGCCGGCCAGCTCGCGGGCACGTTGTCGGGAGGGCAGAAGCAGCGCCTCGCGCTCGCCTGCGCGGTCATGCACAAGCCGGAGCTGCTGCTGCTCGACGAGCCGACCAGCGCGGTCGATCCGCAGTCGCGCCGCGACTTCTGGGATGCGCTGTTCGACCTCGCCCAGGGCGGCACGACGATGCTGGTATCCACGCACTACATGGACGAAGCCGAACGCTGCCATCGTCTGGCGATTCTCGACCGCGGCCGCCTCGTCGCGAACGGCAGTCCACAACAACTGATGGCCGATCTTCCCGGCGAAACGCTGCGCGTGGACTGCGCGCAGCCGCGCCGCGTGCAGCAGGCCCTCGCGCAGGCGCCGGCCGTGCTCGGCGTGGCGCAGATCGGCAGCAGCCTGCGCGTGCTGCTCGAACGCCGCGCGGGCGGCGCGGGCTGGCTGCGCATGCAGGTCCATGGAATCGACCCGAATGCGACGATCGAACCGGTCGGCGCGAATCTCGAGGACGTCTTCGTGGCCGCGACCAGCGCACCGCGCAAGGCGGCCGCATGAGCTTCGCGCGCCTGTTCGCCGTCGTGCGCAAGGAGCTGACGCAGTTGCGCCGCGACCGCCTGACCTTCGCCATGATCGTCGGCATCCCGACGATCCAGCTGCTGCTGTTCGGGTTCGCGATCAACCTCGACATACGCCATCTGCCGGCCGCCGTGCTCGACCAGGCGAACACCGCGCACTCGCGCGAACTGATCGCCGAGCTCGCCTCTTCGCAGGTGCTCGATTTCCGCCGACGCGTGGCGGCGCCGCAGGAGATCGATGCGGCGCTGCGGCGCGGCGAGATCAGCGCCGCGATCGTGATTCCGTCGGATTTCGAAACGCGCCTCGCACGGCCTGACCGGCCGGCCTGGCAGGTCGTCGTCGACGGTTCCGACCAGTCTGTACAGGCTGCGGCGCGCCAGCTCTCCGCGTTCCCGATGACGGCGCTCGACTACGGCTCGGCCGCGAATCCGCCCGGCGCCGTCGCCGTTCCGTCGGTGGAAATCGTCAACTTCTACAATCCGGAGCGGCGCGCGCCGCTGAACACGGTGCCGGGCCTGATCGGCGTGATCCTCGCGATGACGATGGTGATCTTCACGGCGATGGCCATCGTGCGCGAGCGCGAGCGCGGCAACATGGAAATGCTGATCGCCACGCCGCTGTCGCCGTTCGAGCTGACGCTCGGCAAGGTGCTGCCCTACGTCGGCATCGGGCTGATCCAGGTCACCCTGATCCTGCTGCTCGGCCGGTTCGTGTTCGACGTGCCGGTGCGCGGTTCGCTGCTGGAGGTGTATCTCGCCGCGTTCGCCTACATCGCCGCGATGCTGTCGCTCGGCGTGCTCATCTCGACCGCCGCGAGCAGCCAGTTTCAGGCGATGCAGATGGCGTTCTTCACGTTCCTGCCGCAGATACTGCTGTCGGGCTTCATGTTTCCGTACGACGGCATGCCGCGCGCGGCGCAGTGGCTGGCGGAGATCTTTCCGCTGACGCATTTCCTGCGCCTCGTGCGCGGCATCATGCTGCGCGACGCGGCATTGATGGAGATGTGGCACGAGCTGGCAGCACTGGCTGCGTTCGTGACGATCGTCCTGACGATGGCCGTGCTGAGGTTTCGGAAGCGGTTGGATTGATGCGAGGCTTCCAGTTTGACCGGCTGGCGCCAATGACGTGACGAATCATCCATAGCAGCCTGGAAAAGCCGTCTCAATTGTTACACCGTCATTCCCGCGAAAGCGGGAATCCATTGGCTTCTGAAGTCGAAAAAGCAAAATGGATTCCCGCTTTCGCGGGAATGACGGCATTACACGGGGTGCCGCAAACTCGATGCAGGGTTCGATCTCCTCCATCACACGCGATGAGGAGACCGGAATAACCTCACCGCTTGCGCGCGCCTTCCAGCTCCTTCACCAGCGCATCGGCGCCGTACACCTTGCGCAGCGCTTCGAGGATCGCTCCGCTGTGCACGGAGATCGCGCGGTTGAGGCGGCCGTCGTACCAGTAGTCGCCACCGAGCGAATGGATGTTGCCGTCGAAGACGAGACCGACGACCTCGGCCTTCGCGTTGATCACCGGACTGCCGGAATTGCCGCCGATGATGTCGTTGGTCGTCGTGAAGTTGAGGCGCTGGTCCGCATTCAACTTCGCCTTCGCATCGAGCCACGACTGCGGCAGCGCGAACGGCTCCGATCCGGTCGCATGCTCGAACGCGCCGCCGATCGTCGTGAACGGAGCGACGGGCACGCCCTTCTCGTCCCAGCCCTTGACCTCGCCGAATGAGAAACGCTCGGTGAACGTCGCGTCGGGATACACGCTGGTGCCGTACTTCTCGAAGCGCGCCGAGGCGATCAGCTCGGCGTTCTTGTCGACGACCGATTCAATCTCGTTCTCGTAGCGCGTACGGATCGCGCGCGCCTGCGGATCGACGCTGCGCGCGAGCACGATGAACGGATCGTCGGACTTCGCGACCGCGTCCGCGCCGCCTTCCCACAGTGCCTTGCGCACGGCCGGATCGCCGAGCTGGGTGCCTTCGACGAGGCGCTTGGCCATCGCTTCCGGCGACTCCTTGCCGAGCACCTGCTTGACGAACGGATCGGTGCTGCCGATCCATTCGCGCAGCTTGGTCAGCGACCAGGCGAGCTTGACCTTCTCGTAGTCCGGATACACCGGCGCGGTCGAGAACAGACGCTGCGTCACGCTCGGCAGTTTCGATTCGGTGTACTCGCGCAACCGCTCCGCATTCGGCTTGCCGCGCTCGGCTGCACCGCGCACCAGGAGGCGCGCATAGTCGTAGTAGCGCGAGAGGAAGCCGCGGCCGCCTTCGATGAAGCCGTAGCGCTGGCCGATGTCGTTTTCGATCAGCGTCGCCTTGGCGATCTCGTCCCAGGCCGCGCCGTACTTCGACTGACGCGCCGGATCGGCAGCGACGAAATCGCGCAGTTCCTGTTCCTGCTTGCGCTTGAGTTCGAATACGGCCGGATCCTGCAGCGCCTCGAGACGGCCGCGCAGTGCCTTGTAGGAATTCTCGACGCCGAACAGGTCGCTCTGCGCGATGCGCCAGTTCTCGGCGCTGGTGCTGCGGAACTGCTCGATCACGCCGCGGCGCTCGGCCAGCAGCAGCAAGTACGGAATCAGCATGTCGTCGCGCGTCGACTCCAGCTGCGCAATCGTCAGCTGGCGGTCGGTGCCGCCCGGGTTACCGACGATGATCGTCGCCTCGCCTTCATCCGCCCCGTTCTTCGAGAACGGGAAATAGTCCTTCACCTTGGCCGGCTTGCCGCCTTCGTAGGCGCGCAGCACGCCCATGTCGAGGTCGTAGCGCGGGAAGTTGAAATTGTCCGGATCGCCGCCGAAGAACGCCATCGCCAGTTCCGGCGCGAACACCAGGCGCACGTCCTGGAAACGGTGGTAGCGATACACGTCGTAGACGCCGCCATGGTAGAGGTCGACGATGTCGCAGCGCGTGTGCTCGCTGTCCTTGCCGACGCATTCCTTCTCGATGTCGGACTTCACCGCCTTCTCGGCCTTGCTGTACGCCTCGCCGCTCTTGCCCGCGGTCGCCTGCTTCACGCGCGCGGTGACGTCGGTGATCTGGTCGAGACGATTCAGCTCGATCTCGGGGCATTTGATTTCGTCTTTCTCTTCCTTGGCGAGGAAGCCGCTCTTGATGAAATCGCGGTCCGCGCTCGACAGCTGCTGCACGCAACTGTTCACGCAGTGATGGTTGGTCAGCACCAGGCCGTTCGGCGACACGAACGATCCCGAGCAGCCGCCGGCCAGGCGCAGCGCGGCCTTTTGCACGTGATCGGCCCACTTCGCGTCCGGCGTGAAGCCGTACTGCGCCTGCACGTCCTTCTTCGGCAGGTTGTCGGGCGTCCACATGCCTTCGCCGGCCATGGCGCTGCTGGCGGTGACGAACATCAGGAAGAGCGCTACGGCGATCTTGTTCATCGAAACTCCGGAATGGTGTCCTTGCCGATCCCGACGATGACGTCATACCGGCGAGCGCCGGAGTCGATGCGCGAGGGATCTACCGAAGGAGCTGGGTTGCCGGCGCGTGCCGGAAAGAAAAGCCCCGTCCCGATCCTGCAACGGACCGGGACGGGGCCGGTGACATCAGCGCTTGGCGAACAGATGCTCGACGCCGGCGCGCTCCTCGCGCAGTTCCTTGTCGGTGGCATCCATGCGCTCGCGCGAGAACGCGTTGATCTCCAGGCCCTGCACGATTTCGTACTTGCCGTTCTTGATCGTGACCGGATAACCGTAGATCACGCCCGGGGCGATGCCGTACGAGCCGTCGGAGGGAATGCCCATCGACACCCAGTCGCTGTCCGGCGTGCCGAGCGCCCAGTCGCGCATGTGGTCGATCGCGGCAGACGCCGCCGATGCGGCCGACGAAGCGCCGCGCGCCTTGATGATCGCCGCACCGCGCTGCTGCACGGTCGGGATGAAGGTGTCCTTGTACCAGGCCTGGTCGACCAGGCCTATCGCCGGCTGGCCCTTGACGCTGGCGTGATGGATGTCCGGGTACTGCGTCGAGCTGTGGTTGCCCCAGATCGTCAGCTTGCGGATGTCGGTCGTGTGCGCGGCGGTCTTCTCGGCCAGCTGCGACAGCGCGCGGTTGTGGTCCAGGCGCACCATCGCGGTGAACTGCTTCGGGTCGAGGTCCGGCGCGTTCTGCTGCGCGATCAGCGCATTCGTGTTGGCCGGGTTGCCGACCACGAGCACCTTGACGTGGCGCTTGGCATGCTCGTTCAGCGCCTTGCCCTGCGGCGAGAAGATCGCGCCATTGGCTTCGAGCAGGTCCTTGCGTTCCATGCCGGCGCCGCGCGGACGCGCGCCGACCAGCAGCGCGTAGTCGACGTCCTTGAACGCGACGTTGACGTCGTCGGTGGCGACGATGCCGGCGAGGGTCGGGAACGCGCAGTCGTTGAGCTCCATCACGACGCCCTGCAGCGAAGGCAACGCAGGCGTGATTTCGAGCAGATGCAGGATGACGGGCTGATCCTTGCCGAGCATGTCGCCCGAGGCGATGCGGAACAGCAAGGCATAACCGATCTGGCCGGCGGCGCCGGTGACGGCAACACGGACGGGGGATTTCATGGTGTTGATTCCGGGATTGGGGATTGGGGAGTGGGGATTGGTAAAAGATCAGGCGCCGGAGGTCGGGTATCGAACGGACCGCGCAGATCGGCAAACCGCTCCGCGCTCGTCCATTCCCTATTCCCTATTTCATCTCAGCAAAAAACTCGCAGAACCGCTTCAGCCCATCCGGCAGCTGCTCGGTCGGGCAGGTGTAGGAGATGCGCAGCGACTTCGGTTCGCCGAAGGCCGAGCCCGGCACGCAGGCGACGCCCTTGGATTCGAGCAGTGCGTTGCACAGCTCGACGTCGTTGTTGATCTTGACGCCGTCGTGGCTCTTGCCGAACGCGACCGAGATGTCCGGGAACACGTAGAACGCGCCCTGCGGACGCGGGCACACCACGCCGGGGATCGACAGCATCGCGGCCATCACCAGATCGCGCTTGGCCTGGAATTCCGCGCATTTCTGCTCGGTGACCGTCTGCGGACCGGTCAGCGCCGCTACCGCCGCTGCGTTGACGACCTCCGGCAGGTTCGTGATGTGGTTCGAGTTCAGCGTGACGAGCGCCTGCGCCACGCTCTCGGGCCCGGCGACGAAACCGACGCGCCAGCCCGGCATGCCGTAGGTCTTGGACAGCGAGTCGACATGCACCGTGCGGTCGCGCAGCTCGGGGCGCGCGTTGACGAAGTTGTGATAGCCGACGCCGTCGAACACCATGCGGTTGTAGATGTCGTCGCAGACGATCCAGACGTCCGGATGCTTGACCAGCACCTCGGCGAGCGCGGCGATCTCGTCCTTGGTGTAGACCATGCCGGTCGGATTGGACGGATTGTTGAACAGGAACACCTTCGCGCCGGGCAGCGCGGCGTCGAGCTGGGCCGGCGTCAGCTTGTAGTTCTGGCTGGCCGGGCACGGCAGGAGGCGCGTTTTCGCACCGACGATGTCTGCGATGTCGACGTAGGTGGTCCAGTACGGCACCGGGAACACGATCGTGTCGCCCGGATCGAGCAGCGCTTCGGCCAGGTTGTACAGCACCTGCTTGGCGCCGATGCCGGTCGCCAGGTTCTTGCGCGTGTAGCCGGTCAGGCCGGTGCCTTCCATGTGAACGAGAAAGGCGTCGAGCAGCGCGTCGGGACCGCGGTTGGAACCGTACTGGCCGCTGTCCTTGGTCAGCGCCTCGCGCGCCGCCGCGTAGACGTGCTCGCCGGGCAGGAAATTCGGCACGCCGATGGAGAAACTGATGATGTCGCGACCGGCGGCCTTGAGCGCCTTGGCCTTCTCGGCCACCGCCATGATCGCGCTGGGTTTGGCGCGGCTCATTCGCGCCGCAAGATTGGGCATGACTACCTCGGGGAAGTGTTCGGGATGCTGTGCGTGCAGCTCTCGATTTTACCACACCCCGCCGGCACGCCCTGCCTGCCTGAACGCACTTGCGGCCGCGCCGCGGAGGGATCAGGAAAGCCGCGACAGCAGCCGCAGCAGGCGCTCGGTGCGCGGCCCGTAGGGCGGATAGAGCAGCCGGATCGCGGCGAACCGCGACTGCACGAAGACCGGCTTTTCCTTGGAGAACTGGCGAAAGCCGAATTCGCCGTGGTAGTGCCCCTGCCCCGACGGACCGACGCCGCCGAACGGCAGCCCTTCCTGGGCGATGTGCAGCAAGGTGTCGTTGATCGTGACGCCGCCGGCGAGGGTATGGGCCAGCACGTGCCGCTGGCGCGCAGCGTCGTGGCCGAACCAATACAGCGCGAGCGGACGTTCGCGCGCATTGACGTAGCCGATCGCATCGTCGAGCGTGTCGCGCACGACGATCGGCAGGATCGGGCCGAAGATTTCCTCCTGCATCACGCGCATGCCGTCGTCGACGTCGAGCAGCACGGTCGGCACGAGCTTGCGCCGGGATGGATCGGCCGGCGCGCCGTCGCCGACGAGCTCGATCACGCGGGCACCGCGCGCACGCGCGTCCTCGATGAGGCCCTGCAGGCGCTGGTAGTGGCGTTCGTTGACGATGCTGGTGTAGTCGGGGTTGTCCTGGATCGTCGGATACAGCCGCGCAGCGCTCGCGCGCAACGCCTCCACCAGGGTGTCGCGCTGCGCCTGCGGGACCAGCACGTAGTCCGGGGCGATGCAGGTCTGGCCGGCATTGAGCAGCTTGCCGAAGGCGAGGCGTTCGGCGGTGCGTGCAAGGTCGGCCGGGGTCGCCAGCGCCGAGGGATCGACGATCGCCGGCGACTTGCCGCCGAGTTCCAGCGTCACCGGCGTGAGGTTCTTCGCCGCTGCCTGCGCGACCAGGCGGCCGACCGCGGTCGAACCGGTGAACACGAGATGGTCGAACGGCAGCGCGGCGAAGTGCTTGCCGACCTCGGCCCCGCCGGTCACGACCGCCACTTCGTCGGCGCCGAATACGCCGGTGATGCGCGCTTTCAAGGCCTCGGAAAACCGCGGGGTCAGCTCGGACGGCTTCAGCAGCGCGCGATTGCCGGCCGCGAGCACGCCGATCAGCGGCGCCAGCGCGAGCTGCAGCGGGTAGTTCCACGGACTGATGATGCCGACGACGCCGAGCGGCTGGCGCAGCAGCAGCGAACGGCCGGGCCGCTGCGTCAACGCGGTCGCGGCGCGGCGCGGCTTCATCCATGCGCGCAGATGGCGCCGCGCGTGCTTCACGCCGGTGCGCACGAGGAACATCTCGGCGAACACGGTTTCGGTGCGCGAACGCGTGCCGAAATCCTCGGCGATACGCGCGGCGAACTCGCGCTCGGCATCCGCGTCGAGCAGGCGCTCGAGGCGCGCGAGGCGGTCCAGGCGTACGTCGCAGGGCGGATTCATGTCGGCGCGGAAGGCCTGCTGCTGAGCCTGCAACAGCTCCTGCATGCGCGCGTCGGAGTCAGCGCCTTCGATTCGGGCCGTGGTCGCTTGCGCGTTCATCGTTCGGCTCCTGGCAGGTCAGCGGTTCGATCCGCACTTCGTCGCGAATACGGCATTTGTAAACAATTGCATTACTCACCAACGCTTGCCGGGGCACGCTCGCCTTTGCCGATGCGAACGCGCAAACTTCGGCGGCGCCTGCCGCGATCGTCACGCCCGCGGCCGGACAGGTCGACGCTCACCTCGTTCCACAACCCGCACAGGAGATTCGCAATGGAAGTATTCGGCGGTTCCCACGGCATCATCATGACCTTCATCATCGGTCTGATTGTCGGCATCGTCGCCAAGTTCCTGATGCCCGGCAAGGATCCCGGCGGCTTCATCGTCACCGCGATCATCGGCATCGTCGGCTCGTTCGTCGCCACCTGGCTCGGCCAGGCGATCGGCTGGTATCACGCCGGACAGACCGCGGGTTTCATCGGCTCGGTCATCGGCGCGATCATCCTGCTGCTGATCTATCACCTGGTTCGCCGCAACACGTCTTCTTGAAGCTGGTCTTCTTGAACGCGCTTTTCCGAGTTCCTTTCCGGACTCGCACGTGACCGGCGCCGACGGCGCCGGTCACGGCATTCGCGTCGTTACTTCGCGCGGTCGAGCACCGCGTTCCACTGGTCGACGCGGGTCTTTTCCTTCGCCAGCAGCGGCGCGCTGTCGCCCTTGATCGTGATCGATTCGATCGCATCGCCGTTGCGCACCTTGTCGACGATCGCCTTGTCCGCCGCGTCCACGACGGCACCGAACACGGTGTGCTTGCCGTCGAGCCACGGCGTCGCCGTGTGGGTGATGAAGAACTGGCTGCCGTTGGTTCCGGGACCGGCGTTCGCCATCGACAGGATGCCGCCGCGATCGTGCTTGAGCGCCGGCACGATCTCGTCCTCGAACTTGTAGCCCGGACCGCCGGTGCCGCTGCCGTGCGGGCAGCCGCCCTGGATCATGAAATCGGCGATCACGCGGTGGAAGCTGAGACCGTTGTAGTAGCCGCGCTGGGCCAGGTTGACGAAGCTGGCGACCGTCAGCGGGGTCTGATCCGAAAACAGACGCAGGTGGATCGTGCCGTGCTTGGTGGCGATCTCGGCGGTCAATTCGGGAAGTGTGGACATTGCGGATTCCGTGTTGCTTTTGGGGTCGCGCAGCCTAACCGATTCGCGCGCAGGGGGCATCCGAGGGGACCTGCCGCCTGAACGTGCTGCGACGCGGCATTCCGCCCGCCGAACAGGTATAATCGCGGGAATTCTGCCCGAGAGCCCTATCCTGCCGTCCGCGGCGGGACTCACTGCCATGTCCATCGAAAATCTCCGCAACATCGCGATCGTCGCCCACGTCGATCACGGCAAGACCACCCTCGTCGACTGTCTGCTGAAGCAGTCCGGCACGTTCAGCGAGCGCACCGTGCTGGCCGAACGCGTGATGGACAGCAACGACCAGGAAAAGGAACGCGGCATCACGATCCTGTCGAAGAACACCGCGATCACCTGGCAGGGCAACCGCATCAACATCGTCGACACGCCCGGACACGCCGACTTCGGCGGCGAGGTCGAGCGCGTGCTGTCGATGGTCGATACCGTGCTGATCCTGGTCGACGCGATGGACGGCCCGATGCCGCAGACGCGCTTCGTGACGCAGAAGGCGTTCCAGATGGGCTTCAAGCCGATCGTCGTGATCAACAAGGTCGACCGCCCCGGCGCGCGCCCGGACTGGGTGCTGAACCAGACGTTCGACCTGTTCGACCGCCTCGGCGCAACCGACGAGCAGCTCGACTTTCCGGTCGTCTACGCCTCGGCGCTGCACGGCTATGCCGGCCTCGATCCCGACGTGCGCTCGGGCGACATGACGCCGCTGTACGAGGCGATCATGAAGCACGTGTCGCCGCCGAAGGTCGATCCGGAAGGCCCGTTCCAGATGCGCATCAGCCAGCTCGACTACAGCAACTACGTCGGCCTGATCGGCATCGGCCGCATCCAGCGCGGCAAGGTGCGCACGAACATGCAGGTCGCGGTGCTCGATCGCGAAGGCAAGAAGCGCAACGCGAAGGTGCTGCAGGTGCTCGGCTTCATGGGTCTGGAACGCCGCGAAGTGGCCGAAGCCGAAGCCGGCGACATCATCGCGATCAACGGCATCGAGGCGCTCGGCATCTCCGACACCGTCTGCGCGCCGGAAGCGCCGGAGCAGTTGCCGGTGCTGACCGTCGACGAACCGACGATCAGCATGACGTTCCAGGTCAACAACTCGCCGTTCGCCGGGCAGAAGGAACACAGCGGCGGCAAGTTCCTGACCAGCCGCCAGATCCGCGAGCGCCTGATGCGCGAGACGCTGCACAACGTCGCGCTGAAGGTCGAGGAGACGTCGGACCCGGACAAGTTCAAGGTGTCCGGCCGCGGCGAACTGCACCTGTCCGTGCTGATCGAGACGATGCGCCGCGAAGGCTACGAGCTCGCCGTGTCGCGCCCCGAGGTCATCATCAAGGAGATCGACGGCGTCCTCAGCGAGCCGATCGAACAGCTCGTCGTCGACATGGAAGAGCAGTACCAGGGCGGCGTGATGGAGCGCCTCGGCATGCGCCGCGGCCAGCTCTCCAACATGGAACCGGACGGCAAGGGCCGCGTGCGCCTCGACTACATGATCCCGGCGCGCGGCCTGATCGGTTTCCAGACCGAATTCCGCACGATCACCGCCGGCACCGGCCTGCTGTTCCACGTGTTCGACCACTACGGCCCGAAGGCCGAGGGCGCGATCGCCAAGCGGCCGAACGGCGTGATGATCTCGAACGGCCAGGGCCCCGCCCCGGCCTACTCGCTGGTCAGCCTGCAGGAACGCGGACGCCTGCTGGTCAGCGAAGGCGACGAGATCTACGAAGGCCAGCTGGTCGGCATCCACTCGAAGGACAACGACCTCACGGTGAACGCACTGCGCGCCAAGCAGCTGACGAACATCCGCGCGGCCGGCAAGGACGACAACGTGCAGCTGACCCCGCCGATCAAGATGTCGCTCGAACAGGCGCTCGAGTTCATCGAGGAAGACGAACTCGTCGAGGTCACGCCCAAGCAGATCCGTCTGCGCAAGAAGCACCTGACCGAGAACGACCGCAAGCGGGCGTCGCGCCAGGCGGCGTGACCTCGCAAGAAGAGCAGCGCCGTCAGAGGCGCTGCTCGATGCGGAAGTAGACGACGCGGCCGATCGCGTCGTACAGGCCCGCGCCGTACGATCCGTTGTAGTCGATGAACGGCTGCCGATCGGCGATGTTGCGCGCGCCGAGGCTCAACGTCGTCTTCGACGTCGCGTCCCACGTCACCTGCGCATCGACCGTCGTGTAGCGCGGCACGTTCTGCGCACACGTGTCGGCGGTCAGGTCGTAATAGTCGCAGTTGTGCTGCGAGCCGATCAGATGCGCGGTCGCCGACGCGCTCCACGCGCCGCGGCGCCAGTCGATGCCGAGGTTGACGCGATCGCGCGGACTGCCGAGGTAGCCGAGCAGGTCGTCGTCCTCGCCGCCCGGAAAGCGCTGCCGCGTCTGCGTCAGCCGCGACCACGCGAGCTGCGCGCCGAAGCGGCCGATGTCGAAGTCGTGCGCGGCGCGCACGTTGACGTCGAAGCCGCGCGACAGGCTGCTCGCCGCGTTGATCGATTGCGGGATCAGCACCTGCGTGATCTCGCCGTCGGGTCCGCGCTGGACCAGGCCTTCGTGATTGGGATCGCACGTGCGTCCCTGCTCGTAGCAATTGATGTCGTTCTGCAGCACGGCGTACGGATCGAGCGAGGTGATCGCGTTGCTGTAGCGCGTGCGGAATGCCTGGATGCCGGCACTGAAATCCGGGGTCGGCGAGTAGACCGCGCCGACGCTGACCTGCCGCGCGGTTTCCGGTCCGAGCGTCGGATTGGGGTAGTACAGCACCTGGCGGAACGGCATGCCGCATGCGATCGGATCGTTCGGTCGCAACTGGCAGCCGAGCAGGTCCGGGATCTGCAGTTCCGACAGCGAAGACGGCGTCGACAGCGTGACCAGGTCGGGGACGTGAAACCCCTTGCCGATGCTCGCGCGCAGCAGCAGCGAGTCGGTCACCTTCCACATCGCGGCCAGCTTCGGACTCGTCGCGGCGCCGCCGTCGCTGTAGTCGTCGCGCCGGATCGCCGCCTTGATCTGCCAGCGCCCGTTCGGATTCAAGGCGAGCTCGCTGAAGAACGCGTGATAGTTGCGCGTGCGGTCCGTCGGCGTGCCCGGCGGGCTGCCGACGATGTCGTTGGCGTCGACCAGCGGATCGTCGCGCACTTCCAGCGTCTCGTGCGTGTAGTCGACGCCGCCGAGCACGTCGAGCGGAATGCCGAGCAGCGAGAACGAGGCCGGCTGCAGTTGCGCGGTGACGCCTTGCGTGCGGTGCGCGGCCGTATTGCGGAACCCGGTGGTGAACTGCGAGAAATCCTGCGTGGACGGATCGGCGAACGGGTTGAAGGTGCCGTCGGCGAGCGCCGCGAGCAGGCGCGAACGGCTGACGTAGTTGCTGCCGACGAATTCTTCGCCGTAGTGCGTTCCGGTCAGATCGACGTTCCAGTCCGCGTCCCAGCCGCCGATGCGCTTGCCGCCGATGCCCGTGGTCAGCTGCTGCACGTCCTCGTCGCTGATCGTGATGCGGTGGCCGACCGGCGTCGGGCGGTAGAGCAGATCGAGCGGATAGCCGACGCCCGGCGCCACCTCGCCCAGCGTCGGGTTGAACGGGCTGTCGGCAGGGATCGCATCGGCAAGACCGTTCGCCGGTGCGGCGGCGAGTTCCGAGCGCGCGCGATTTTTCGTCACGAGCAAGATCGCGTGCAGGTTGAAGTCGTCACCGAGCTGCGTAGAGCCCTGGCCCAGCAATGTCTTGCGCTCGAGCGCCGCGAGCAGCTCGGCGTCGGCGGCGAAGTTGTATTCGCAATAGGTCGAGCCGTCCGTGTCGACGGGGCTGACTTGCGAATTGGGATAGAGCCGGCTCGTGCCGATCGCGCTCGGGCAGTCCGCGGCGGCGTGGTAGGCCTGATCGACATCGGGCGAGGAGCTGTCGCGATGCCAGGTCGGCGGCGCCCCGTACGGCGAGAATTGCGCCGGCAGGAAATTGCGCTGGTTCGAGAACAGCGGATCGTTCTTGGAGTAGTCGATGCTCAGCATCGCCTGGCTGCGATCGTTGTGGAAGCCGATCACCGCGCTGGCTGCATTCGTGTCGCCGCCGCCTCCGGTCGGCCGGTCGACTTGCCCGGTGAACGCGGCGCCGCTGAAGTTCTGCTTGGTGATCACGTTGATGACGCCGCCGATCGCCTGCGATCCGTAGATCGCCGATGCGCCGTCGTCGAGGATCTCGATGCGATCGATCGCGGCCCATGGCAGGATGTTGAGGTTCTGCATGTCGCCGCCGGTCGACGGCTCGCCGATCAGCGGCACGCCGTTCAACAGCACCAGGGTGTATTGCGCGCCTTGCCCACGCAGGCTGACGGTGGTGCTGCCCGGCGACGTGCTCGTCGCGCTGCGATCGGTCGGCGGCCCGAAGCTGTTCTGCGTGAGGTTGCGCAGCACGCCGGCGATCGAGGTCTGCCCGCTCGCGTCGAGCTCCTCGCGCGTGATCACGGTCAGCGGCTGCAGGTCCTCCTGGTCCACGCGCTTCATGCGCGTTCCGGTCACGGTGACCTGTTCCAGCTGCGTGGTGCCTGCGCCCGACGTGTCTTCCTGGGCCTGCGCCGCCGATGCCGCCGCCAACAGCACCGCCATCGAAACGGCACGCAGCCCGTACCTGCAGGCCGGCATGCGGCCCTGTCCCCGATTGCCCATTTCAGATCCTCCCATCCGATCGTGGTGATCGCGCCCTGCGCGCGACGTGCGACGTGCGAATCGACTCGTGTACTTTTTTGTGGAACGCCGGGTTGCCCTACCGCGGCGGAAATCCGCTCATGCCGAGCTGCCAGCCGAGAAACGCGTATTCGTCCGCGAGCAGCGCAGCGACCTGCTCCTTGTCGGAGCCGAGGCCGTGGCCCGCGTCGTAGTCGACGCGCAGCGCGACCGGACGCTTCGACGAGGTCGACGCCTGCAGACGCGCGGTCATCTTCGCCAGCTGCCACGACGGCACGCGCGGATCGTGGATGCCGGTCTCGAGCATCACCGCGGGGTAGGCCGTTCCCGGGCGCACGTTTGCGTAAGGGCTGACCGCGAGCATCGCGCGGAACTCGTTCTCGTCGGCGACCGAACCGAATTCGAGCGTGTTGGCGGGACCGAGACCGCTCTGCTCCAGACGCAGCATGTCGGTCACGCCGACGCGGATCAGCGCAGCGCCGAACAGCTCGGGATGCTGCACGATCGCGCCGGCCGCCGGAATGCCGCCCGCACTCTTGCCGGCGACGGCCAGGTGCGCGGGCGCGGTGTACTTCTGATCGATCAGCCAACGCGCCGCGGCGACGACGTCGTCGATCGTGTGCTGCTTGCGCGTCTTCATCGCAGCCTGGTGCCAGTCCTCGCCCTTCTCGCCGCCACCGCGCGCATGCACGTGTGCAAGGATGCCGCCACGCTCGTACCAGGCGAGATTCGGCGCCGAGAACCACATCGGCACGATCGAGCCGTAGGCACCGTAGACCGTCATCAACGTCGGATGCGTGCCATCGAGCACGAGGTCCTTGCGCAGCGTGATCGTCATCGGCACGCGCGTGCCGTCGCCGCTTTCGAACTCGACCTCGCGCGTGACGATGCCGGAGAAATCCGCGGGATCGGCCACATACAGTCCGGTGTCGGCGAACGCATCGCCCTGCGGCTCGTAGCGGTAGACGCGCGGCGACAACGTCGGCGACTGCAGCGCGAAGCTGAAGCCGGGCAAGGTCTCGTCGGCGGTGAATTCGATCAGCGATCCGCCGCTCGGCAGCGCGAGATCGCGCGGCGCCGCGCCCTCTGCATAAGGCACCCGCCGGATCACGCTGAGGCCGCCGTGCATGCCGGTGACGTACAGGGCATCGCTCGCCGCGGCGAGATCGCCGGTTTCGGTGGCGATGACGAACGCGGGATCGTCGACGACGACGCGCGCGCCGGCCGCGCTGCCCTGTGCCGCGTCGAACGCGATCGCCTGTCCATACGACTTGTTCTGGTTGATGCCGTACAGACGGCCATCGTGTTCGGCGAGGGCCGCGATCTTGTCGGCATAGTCGGCGACCTGACGCCACGCGGGCGCCGGCGATTTCAGGTCGCGCACCCAGAACGCCTTCGTCGCTTCCGTGCCTCGGCTCACGCCGGCGATCTCGAAGCGTCCGTCGCGCGAGACGGAAACCTCCGGGAACGCCACTTTGTCGATCGCGATCTGCGGCGATACGCCGATACCGAAAACGGCCGCGTCGGCCGACGCAGCAGTGCCGAGAACGTGGCGATAGACGCGAATGTTGTCGAGCTTGGCCGACGCCGGCGCATCCGGCGCAAGCGTCTGCAGGTGCGGGTAGTAGACCGCGGCGCCGTCCGCGCTCCAGCGCGGGAACGGTTCGGCGATCTGTGCGATTTCGTCCGGCAGCATCTGCCCGCTCGCGACGTCGAGGAAACGCAGCACCCAGTCCTCGCCGCCGCCGTGCGACACGGCGACTGCGATGCGCCGGCCGTCATTGGAGGGGCTGTAGAAGTCGATCGACGGATGGCCGCCGGCCGTGCCGAAGCGCGCGGGATCGAGCAGGACGCGCTTCTCGCCGCCGGCGACGGGACGCACGACGAGGTTTGCGGCGGTCGCGCCGATCGGCGTCTCGAGAAAGAAATAGCGATCCGCCACGCGGCTGACGAAGCGCACGCTCGCCGTGCCGCGCTGCAGCTGGCGGATGCGTTCGAGGAGTTGCGAACGCGGCTGGGCGAGCGTGCCGAACAGCGCATGCGTGGCTTCGTCCTGGGCTTTCAGGAACGCAGCCAGCGGCGCGCTGTCGGGCTGTTCCATCCATCGATACGGGTCGGCAACCGGGGTGCCGAAATACGTGTCGCTGACCTTGCCGGGCTGCGCATCGGGATAGCGTGCCTCCGCCGCGTTTCCCGAGAGCGGCGCCATCAGCAACGCGCCCGCACACAACACGAACATCGTCCAGCCGCTGCAAGACCGCATGCACCCCTCCCTCGGACACGACAGGAACTGTCACTTGCTTACGTACGACGTATTACGTATTTATGCCAGAAACGAAAGCGTTCGTAAATACGATCGGCGCACGCGCAGGGCTGCGGGCCCGCGCATTCGATGTGCAACCGCTGCGCGAACGGCGCACGACCACGCGCCGCCACAGCGGCAAGTGCGTTGAAGAATGAAGCGATGCGCCGATGCGTGCCTGGCCGCACTGCTTCGCGGCGAAGGCGACGGATGCGCCTGGTGCGGTCCGCTCAGCGGCGCCGTCGGACGGCCGGATCGTCCGGCGCCATCACGCGCAGGTACTGGCGATCGAATGCGGCGAGCTGGCTTTCCAGTTCCGAATACGGACCCGGCTCCCAGGCGAGCGACGTGACCCCGCGATGCGCGTTCTCGCACAGTTCCCAATCCTGGCGATTGGTCAGGTCCCAGAACGCGATGGCGGGCTGGGGATCGAAGCCCTCGGCAGCGATCGCATCGGGATGGAAATACCAGTCGCACACGACGCGCGTACGACCGAGCGCGAGCGCTTGCGCGCGATGCACGAGCACATAGTCGGGATGGAACGAAATGAAGGCGCTCGGAAACAGCGTGTAGTAGTAGACGCGTCCGCGCTCCTCCGCCGACAGTCGCGCGAACGGCTGCGCGCAGCGCTCGCCGCCGATCGTCATGCTGCCTTCCGGATTGTTCATCCACATCGGCCCGCCGAGCACGGGGCCTTCGTCCAGATCGTTTTCGGAATTGCGGAACGGCGTCAGCTTGTTGAGCAGCGGATGCACGGTCGGGCAGTGATAGCACTCGCTGAAGTTGTGGAAGATCAATTTCCAGTTCGCGTCGACCTCGTACACCGCCTGATGGACCGAGCGCAGTTCGGCGCCCTGCCGATGCGCGAACTTGCCGACCAGCGCCGGCAGCGCCTCGGCGAACGGCAAGGGCTGGCGTGCGAGGTTGAGGAACACGAAACCTTGCCAGATCTCCAGCGCGACGCGGTGCAACGGATAGTCGGCGGCGTCGAACGTGGCGACGTCGGCCATCGCGGGGACCGCGCGCAGGGCGCCGTCGAGTCCGTAGTTCCAGGCATGGTACGGACACTGGATCGACGTACCGAGCGTGCCGGCGGCCTCGCGGCACAGGCGGCTGCCGCGATGGCGGCAATGATTGTGGAAGGCGCGGATTTCGCCGGCGCCGTCGCGCAGCACGATCACGCTTTCGCGATCGATCTCGAACAGGAAGTAGCTGCCCGCCTCCGTCAGCTGCGAGACGTGTCCGACCAGCAGCCAGGAACGCAGGAAAATCCGTTCCCGCTCGCTGCGGAAGACGTCTTCCGAAGTGAAGTACTCGCGTGCGAGCGTATTCTGGCCGAACGAGGTGCGCGTCTTCATGGCAGAGGACTCAGCGGCAGGACCCGCCTCATCCTGCCACGCTACCGCCCGCCTCGCCAATCGCGCCGCGGCCGTCCATTCAATCGAGCGCGTAGACGTTGCCGTCGGCGCTGCCGAAATAGACCACGCCGTTCATCACCAGGGGCGAGGAATAGATCGAACCGACCGAATCCTGCCGAGCCGAGGCGACGAGCGGCGCCTCGCGCCAGTTCGAACGGAACAGCATCGGATTGTTGAACTTGCGGTCCGCCGTCAGCACCCAGCCCTCGTTGCGCCTGGAGGCATCGGTCTGGAAGTCCCAGAGCAGATTGCCGCTGGCGAGGTCGCGCGCCTCCAGCGTCCCGTTGAGCACGCCGACCAGGACCACGTCGCCCGCCACCGCCGGCGAAGAGAACACGAACGACTTGCCTTGCTGCTGCAGCACCGGCTTGCCGGTCGCCGCGTCGACCACGTGGTAGAGGCTGGAGTCGGACGTGGCGAAGAACACCTTGCCGCCGGCCACGGCCGGCGAGCTGACGACCCAGCTGAGGCCCGTGCTGAAGCGCCATTTCTCCTTGCCCGTTTCGGCGTCGATCGCGTACAGATTGGAATCGCGGCAGCCGGTGTAGACGACGCCGTCGACGACTGCCGGCGAGGACTGGAATCCGACCTGGTTGTGGATGGCGGCGTCCTCGCCGCCGTGATAGCGCCACTTCTCCTTGCCGCTGGCGGCGTCGACGGCGTAGAGATAGCTGTCCCAGCTGCCGACGTACAGCACGCCGTTCGCCAAGGCGGGCGAGGCATGCACGACGTCGCCGGTCTGGAATTTCCAGCGCAGTTCGCCGCTCGCCGCATCGAGCGCGTAGAGGTGACCGTCGCCGCTGCCGAAGTACACCGCGCCGTGCGCGACGACCGGACTCGACAGGAAGACGTCGTAGGGATCGGCGATCGTCTGCGTCGTCGGCTGCATACCGTGCAGGCCCTTTGCTTCGAAGCGGCGCTCGCCGCCCGTCGCGAACTTCCATTTCGCAGCGCCGGTGCGCGCGTTCAACGCATAGAACTTGCCGTCGTAGCTGCCGACGTAGACCGTGTCGCCGACGACGGCGGGACTGGCCGCGACGGGGCCGCCGGTCGCATGTTTCCAGCGCTGGCGTCCGCTGGCGGCGTCGACCGCGTAGACATAGCCGTCGTCGCTGCCGAAGTAGAGCGCGCCGTCGCTCCACACCGGAGAAGAAACGACGCGGCTGCCGGTCTGGAATTTCCACACGACGCGGTGGAATGCGCGCGGCGACTTGCCGGCGTAGGCGCCGCTGTGCGCAGCGTCGCCGCGGAACATCGATTGCGCCTGGCAAGGTCCGCACGCCAGGATCGTCAGCACGGCAGCAGCAAGCATCGGCGTCTTCATGGCGATCCTCAACCGGGGCGGCGCAAGGTCAACGGCAGTTCGACGGGGCCTTGTTCGAAGGTCCCCTTGATGTCGCCGCTCTCCTTGCGGAAGCGGCCTTCGAAGTTGATGCCGAACGCCTCGGACTCGATGCGCAGCAGGCCTTCGTCCTGCGTGATCAGGTCGACCGGCAGATTCGTCGTACGCTTGCCGACCACGACGAACTCGGCCGTGGCCGGCGCGCCCGTCCGGTTGGCCAGCGTGATCGTGACGTGGCGCGTGTAGCCGCCGAGTTCGTATTCGCCGACCCAGCGGCCTTCGATTTCCTTGGCGATCGCCGTGCTTCGCGGCGGCTGCTCGACTTGCGCGGGCCCGGTCTTGCGCAGCGCGAACGTCGCGCTGTGGCCGGCCTGGCGGAACTCGCCGCTCATCGCGTCGCCTTCGACGCGCGCATCGAATTGCGCCTTTTCGTCTGGCGTGCGGCCGAAGCCGCGCTGCATCGCGAAGGCAGCCGAGTCGCCCTTGATCGCGATCTCCGACAGCGGTACGCCCTTGAGGCCGAGGCCCGGCGCGATCAACGAACCCGACCAGCCGTTCGGCGCCTCTTGGGCAAGATCGACGATCACGTCGAGCGCGCCGCCGGGAATCTCGATCGTTCCCTGCCAGCGGCCGGACGCGACCTCGGCAGCGCTGCACATTGCCACGGACATGCCGCACAACACGGCAAGGATGAGTCGTCGCATGATCGCCCCCGACGAACGGCTGCGGCCGAAGCCGCGGAAGATCACGGCGGCCCGCGTTTCAGCGATGCCGCCACGGCAACGAAAATGCGCCCGACGCCGGCGGCTTCCGCGTGCCGGAAGTATCCCCGTGTCGAGAGTCATGCTCGCGCACGCTCGCGAACGTCGCCGGTTCATGCATAGCCGCACGAACCGCGCATGGCGATCGACGGTTCGATCGTCGATTGCGCTCGTTCGTGCCGTTTATGCCCGCCCCTACGCGCGTGCGCCTACGCGCCGCCGCGCTTGCGCACGATCAGCATCGCGATCTCGAGCGATTGCTCGTAGTTGAGGCGCGGATCGACCTGCGACTTGTACGCGCGCGCGAGATCGGACTCGGTCAGGTCGCGTGCGCCGCCGAGGCATTCGGTCACGTTCTCGCCGGTCAGCTCCAGGTGCACGCCGCCGAGCCGCGTGCCGGCCGCCGCGTGGACGTCGAAGGCGTGATCGAGTTCGCTGCGGATGTTCTCGAAACGGCGCGTCTTCACGCCGTTGCCGAGCGTCTCGGTGTTGCCGTGCATCGGGTCGCAGATCCACAGCGGCTTGCGGCCGGCGGACTTGATCGCGGCGAGCAGCGGGGGCAGCGCGCTTTCGATCTTCGTCGCGCCCATGCGATGGATCAGCGTGAGGCGGCCCGGGTCCTGGTCCGGATCGAGCGCATCAACCAGGCGCAGCAGCTGGTCCGGTGTGACCGACGGCCCGATCTTCACGGCGATCGGATTGCGCAGGCCTCGGAAATATTCGACGTGCGCGCCATCGAGCGCGGCCGTGCGCATGCCGATCCACGGAAAGTGCGTCGACAGATTGAACCAGCCCCAATGACGCGGCACCTGCCGCGTGAGGGCCTGCTCGTAGTGCAGCACGAGCGCTTCGTGCGAGGTGTAGAAATCGACGCGTTGATAGCTGCCGATCGATTCGCCGGCGAGCGTCTCCATGAAGCGCAGCGAGTTGCCGATGGACTCGACCATCTGGCGGTATTCGCTCTGCAGCGGCGAATGCTCGACCCAGGCCAGGTCCCAGTATTCGGGGTGGTGCAGGTCGGCGAAGCCGCCGTCGATCAGCGCGCGCACGAAATTCATCGTCATCGCCGAATGCGCATGGCCGCGCAGCAGGCGCTGCGGATCGGCGCGGCGCGCTTCGGCGGTGAATGCGGCGCCGTTGACGAGGTCGCCGCGGTAGCACGGCAACGTCACGCCGTCGCGCGTCTCGGTGTCGGCCGAACGCGGCTTGGCGTACTGGCCGGCGAAGCGGCCGACGCGCACGATCGGCAGCTTCAGCCCATGCACGAGCACGAGGCTCATCTGCAGCATGACCTTCAGCCGGTTCGAGATCGGGGGCGAGCTGCAGTCGTCGAAGCTTTCGGCGCAGTCGCCGCCCTGCATCACGAAGCGCTTGCCTTCGGCGGCCTCGGCGAGCAGGCGCTTGAGCGCGAGGATCTCCCACGAGGTGACCAGCGGCGGCAGCTCGTGCAGCTGGGCCAGCGCACGATCGAGTTCTTCCTTGTCGGCATAGGCCGGCTGCTGCGTATGCGGACGCTGCAGCCACGACGAAGGCGTCCAGCCGGCGGCTTCACGGACGGGACTGATGTTGCGCTCGATCGACCTCATGACCATCACGAATGTTGCGGTGCGAAAAACGATGATGCCACAGCGCCGCCCCGGCGCCTATCGGATGCGCGGGGCGGTGCGACGATGAGCTACAGGCCCGCCAGACCGCCGATGCGCGCACGCTTGCGGAAACCGGCCCAGAGCGCGCCGACGCCGAGCAGCACGAACCAGATCAGGGTCCAGCCCGGCATCGTGAGGCCGAGGAAGGTCCAACTGATCTCGCCGCAGTCGCCGCTCGCCATGAACGCTTTCTTGATCGCGTCGGCGAGCGGGAACGAGTCGAGCAGGTAGTTGAGTCCCGGACCGCAGCCTTCCATCAGCTCGTCGTGCGGCGCGAACTGCACGTACAGATGGCGGATCGCGATGACCGCACCGACCGCGGCACCGATCGCGACCAGGACCGCATAGACGCGGCGTCCCGTCGCCTTCGGACCGTGTGCCGCCCCGGCCAGGAAGAACACGCCCATCGTGATGAAGGCGACGCGCTGGAAGATGCACTTCGGGCAGGGCTCGATGCCCATCGCGAACTGCTCGTAGATCGCGTAGGCGAGCAAGGCGAAGCAGAGTAGTCCGCCGAACAGGAACTGGGCACGAAACGGCCACTTGAAGGGATTGGGAGTCATCGATTTTTCCGGGCTACGGGCGGACGGATGGGAGGCGATCATCGTCGCTGGCCGCAAGCCAGACAAGCGGCGGACGACGGTACCGGCAACAGCAGACCGCGGCCGTCGGCCGAAGTGCCCGCAGAAAAGCAAAAGCCCCGGACGGGCCGGGGCTTTGCGCAAACCGATCGCTGGCAGCGAAGGCTTATTCCGCGGCCGGCTCGGCGTCCGTACGCGGACGGTCGACGAGTTCGACATAGGCCATCGGCGCGTTGTCGCCGACGCGGAAGCCGCACTTCAGCAGGCGCAGGTAGCCGCCCTTGCGCTCGCGGTAACGCGGGCCGAGCTCGACGAACAGCTTGCCGACGGCCTGCTTGTCGCGCAGTCGCGCGAACGCGAGGCGGCGATTGGCGACGCCATCGGTCTTGGCGAGCGTGATCAGCGGCTCGGCGACGCGGCGCAGTTCTTTCGCCTTCGGCAGCGTGGTACGGATCAGCTCGTGCTTGAACAGCGACGCGGCCATGTTCTTGAACATCGCTTCGCGATGGCTGCTGGTACGGCTGAATTTACGGCCGGATTTTTGGTGACGCATGGTGGAATCCTCGATATCTGATTGTTATGAGAAACCGGCGCCTGTGTCCGGCTTCCCGCGGTAGTCCGCTTTTTATTGTTGGGAATGGAGAGTGGGGAATCGGGAATCGTCAAAAGCCACAACAGCTCTCAGATTCGCAATGTCCTACGACCCATTCCCGCTTTCATCAAACCCACTGCAACGGGGTAATTACTCGAAACCGGCACAGCTCTTACTGCTCCCGATTCCCTATTCCCCATTCCCAGCTTCCAATCACCCCAGCTGCATACCGTGCACGAGCCCCGGCGGCGGCCAGCTGTCCAACTTCATGCCGAGCTGCAGGCCGCGCTGATACAGCACGTCCTTGATCTCGGTCAGCGACTTCTTGCCGAGGTTCGGCGTCTTCAGCAGCTCGACTTCGGTCTTCTGCACCAGGTCGCCGATGTAGTAGATGCTCTCGGCCTTCAGGCAGTTCGCCGAACGCACGGTAAGCTCCAGATCGTCGATCGGGCGCAGCAGGACAGGGTCGACGCCGCTCTTGTCGGTCTTCGCGTCGGCGCTCTCGCGGCGCGTGAAGTCGCCGAACACGCTGATCTGGTCCTGCAGGATCTCGGCGGCCTTGCGCACCGCTTCTTCCGCATCGATCGCGCCGTTCGTCTCGACGTCGAGCACGAGCTTGTCGAGGTCGGTGCGCTGCTCGAGGCGCGCGCTGTCGACGTTGTAGGCGACGCGGCGAACCGGGCAGAACGAGGCATCGAGTTGCAGACGACCGATCGGACGCGCCTCTTCGTCCGGAAGGCGGCGAGCCGTCGCCGGCTGGTAGCCGACGCCGCGCGCGACCTTCAGGCGCATGTTCAGCGCGATGTCCTTGGTCAGGTGGCAGATCACGTGGTCCGGATTGATGATCTCGACCGTGTGATCGACCTTGATGTCGCCCGCCGTGACGACGCCCTTGCCCTTCTTGCTGAGCGTGAGCGTGGTCTCGTCGTGGCCGTGCATGCGGATGGCGACGTCCTTGAGGTTCAACAGCACCTCGATGACGTCTTCCTGCAGGCCTTCGAGCGTGGTGTACTCGTGCAGCACGCCGTCGATCTCGACTTCGATGATCGCGCTGCCCGGAATCGAGGACAGCAGCACGCGCCGCAGCGCGTTGCCGAGCGTATGGCCGAAACCACGCTCCAGCGGCTCTACGACCACCTTGGCGCGATCGGCGCCGATGCGCTCGACTTGAATGCCGCGCGGACGCAGCACATTGGTTGACGTTCCCGCCATATCAGGTTGACTCCAAGAATCCAACTGGACTCTTCAAATGGTGGTTTTTGCGCGGAAAACCAGACCCGGCCCGATGGGCTTGATTACTTCGAGTAGAGCTCGATGATCAGGCTTTCGTTGATGTCCGACGGCAGATCGGAGCGCTCCGGCAGCGTCTTCAGCAGACCGCTGGCCTTCTTCGCATCGACTTCGATCCAGGTCGGAACCAGGTCCATTTCCTGCGAGACCGTCAGGGCTTCCTGCACGCGCAGCTGCGACTTCGCGCGCTCCGACAGGGCGATCTCGTCGCCCGGGCGCACCTGAAACGACGGCAGGTTGACCTTCTTGCCGTTGACGCGAACCGCTGCGTGCGAGACGAGCTGGCGCGCACCGGCGCGGGTCACCGCGAAACCCATGCGATAGACGATGTTGTCCAGACGCGATTCGAGCATGCGCAGCAGGTTCTCGCCCGTATTGCCCTTCTGGCCGGAAGCCTTCTGGTAGTACGAGTGGAACTGGCGCTCCAGCAAGCCGTAGATGCGCTTGACCTTCTGCTTCTCGCGCAACTGCACGCCGTAGTCCGACAGGCGGCCGCGCTTGGCGCCGGCGGCGCCGTGCTGGCCGGGCTTCTGCTCCAGCTTGCACTTCGAATCGATCGCGCGCGCGGGGCTCTTGAGGCTGAGATCGGCGCCTTCACGGCGCGCGAGTTTGCAGGTAGGTCCGATATAACGAGCCATTCTCTATTCTCCCCTCAGACCCGGCGCTTCTTCGGCGGACGACAGCCGTTGTGCGGAATCGGCGTCACGTCGATGATGTTGGTGACTTTGAAGCCCGCGTTGTTCAGCGAGCGGACCGCGGATTCGCGTCCCGGGCCGGGGCCCTTGATGCGGACTTCGACGGTCTTGATGCCGTAGTCGGCAGCTGCGCGCGCCGCCTTGTCGGCCGCGACCTGCGCGGCGAACGGCGTCGACTTGCGCGAACCACGGAAGCCCGCGCCGCCGGCGGTCGCCCAAGAGAGCGCGTTGCCCTGGCGGTCGGTGATCGTGACCACGGTGTTGTTGAAGGATGCCTGCACGTGGGCGACGGCATCGGTCACCACGCGCTTGGTCTTCTTCTTTGCCTTGACGGCGGCTGCCGGCTTGTTCATCGGTGAAAGGTGTCCTTATTTCTTGATGGCGCGACGCGGACCCTTGCGGGTGCGGGCGTTCGTGCGGGTACGCTGGCCGCGCAGCGGCAGGCCGCGGCGGTGACGCAGGCCGCGATAGGTACCCAGGTCGATCAGGCGCTTGATCGAGATGCCGATTTCACGGCGCAGATCGCCCTCGACGCCGAACTTGCCGATTTCCTGGCGCAGCTTGTCGACCTCGGCTTCGGTCAGATCCTTGATCTTCGCGGCCGGGTTGACGCCGGCATCGGCGCAAACCTTCTTGGCGCGCGAACGGCCGACGCCGAAAATGCTCTGCAGGCCGATCACGACATGCTTCTGAACCGGCAGATTGACACCCGCAATGCGTGCCATGCTTATTTGTCTCCAAAGAAACTACTGATTGCGCAGAGAACTTGACATTATATCCGGATTGGCGCAGCAGGGAAACCCCTGTCCGAACCCCCTTCCCATGACGCCATGGCCTGCTCAACGGCCGCGCAGATTCGCCTTCTTGAGCAGACTTTCGTATTGGTGCGACACCAGGTGCGCCTGGATCTGGGCCGTGAAGTCCATCACCACGACGACCACGATCAGCAGCGAGGTGCCGCCGAAGTAGAACGGTACGTGCCACGCGTTGCGCAGAATGTCCGGAATCAGACACACCGCGACCAGGTACAGCGCGCCGGCGCCGGTCAGGCGGGTCAGCACGCCGTCGATGTAGTCGGCGGTCGCCTTGCCCGGGCGCAGGCCCGGAATCAGCGCGCCGGAACGCTTCAGGTTGTCCGCGGTTTCCTGCGAATTGAACGTCAGCGCCGTGTAGAAATACGCGAACACGATGATCAGCAGCGCGTAGATCAGCATGTGCAGCGGCTCGCCGGGACCCAGCGACGCGGTCAGCACCTGCAGCCAGTGGATCTCGCTCGAATTGTTGAACCACGTCGCCGCGGTCGCCGGGAACATCAGCAGCGAGGAGGCGAAGATCGGCGGGATCACGCCGGCCATGTTGATCTTCAGCGGCAGGTGCGAACTCTGGTTCATGTACGCCTTGCCGGCACCGCCCTGGCGACGCGCGTAGTTCACGGTGATGCGGCGCTGGCCGCGCTCCATGAACACCACGAACGCGGTAACCGCCAGCACGATCGCGAACACGATCAGCACACGCAGGATCGGCAGCTCGCCGCTCTGCGCCATGCCGAGCGTGTGCACCACGGCCGCCGGCAGCCCGGCGACGATGCCGGAGAAGATCAGCAGCGAAATACCGTTGCCGATGCCGCGCTCGGTGATCTGTTCGCCGAGCCACATCAGGAACATCGTGCCGGCCGTGAGGCCGACGACGGTCGTGAAGATGAAGCTCGGACCCGTGGCGTAGACCACGCCCACCTGGGCCTGCAGCATCGTCGCGACACCGAACGACTGGAACAACGCGAGCGCCAGCGTGCCGAAGCGCGTGTACATGGTTAGCTTGCGCCGGCCCGACTCGCCTTCCTTGCGCAGCGCCTGCCAAGCCGGCACCACCGTCGCGAACATCTGCACGATGATCGACGCCGAGATGTACGGCACCACGCCGAGCGCAAAAATCGACAATCGGCTCAGCGCACCGCCCGAGAACATGTTGAACATGTCGAGCAGGCCGCCGCCTTGCTGGACCAGCTTCGCCATCGCCTCCGGATTCACGCCCGGCACCGGGATGAACGTGCCGAGCCGGTACACGACGAGCGCACCGATCACGAACAGCAGGCGCTGCTTGAGTTCGGTCAACTTGCCGAACGAAGCGAGCATATTGGACTGCGACGACGCCACTGAATTACTCCACGCTGCCGCCGGCAGCCTCGATAGCCGCCTTGGCACCCGCGGTCACGGCAACGCCTTTCAGCGTCACTGCGCGCTTGATGTCGCCCTTCTTGACGATCTTCGCCTTGGTGGCGCGTGTCGTGATCAGACCGGCTGCCTTCAGCGCCGCGAAGTCGACGACGTCGCCCTTCAGCGAATCGAGCTGATACAGCAGCACTTCGCTGATGTCCTTCAGCTTCTTGGAACGGAAGCCGACCTTCGGCAGACGGCGCTGCAACGGCATCTGGCCGCCTTCGAAGCCGGCCTTGACCTTGCCCTTGCCGGAGCGCGCGAACTGGCCCTTGTGGCCGCGGCCGGCGGTCTTGCCGAGGCCGGAACCGATGCCGCGACCGACGCGAACGCGGTCCTTGCGGGCGCCGTCAGCAGGCTTGAGAGTATTGAGACGCATGCGAGTGAACTCCTACCAATGTGCAGATGTGAGGCAATGAACGCGGGGGTTCAATGCCCCATCGGCGTGTTATGCGTTGTCTTCGATGCGCACCAGGTAGCTGACCTGGTTGATCAGGCCGCGTACCGACGGCGAATCCTGCAGTTCGCGCACGTCGTTGAGCTTGCGCAGACCGAGCGCACGCACGCTGACGCGGTGGCGCGCCTGGCATCCGTTGATGCTCTTGAACAGGCGCACGCGGATCTTCTTGCTTTCGCTTGCCTTCGTCTTAGCCATTGCCGAGCACCTCGTCGACGGTCTTGCCCCGCTTGGACGCGATACGGTCGGGCGACACCATCGCCTGCAGACCATTGATCGTCGCACGGACCAGGTTGATGGGATTGCGCGAACCGACCGCCTTGGCCAGGACGTTCTTCACGCCGACCACTTCGAGCACAGCGCGCATCGCGCCGCCGGCGATCACGCCGGTACCTTCGGAAGCCGGCTGCATGAACACCTTGGCGGCGCCATGATTGGCCTTGACCGCATGGAACAGCGTGCCGTTGTTGAGCTGCACGCGGACCATGCCCTTGCGCGCACGCTCCATCGCCTTGGAGATCGCGACCGGCACTTCGCGCGCCTTGCCGTAGCCGAAGCCGACGCGGCCATCGCCGTCGCCGACGACGGTCAGCGCGGTGAAGCTCATCTGACGTCCGCCCTTGACGGTCTTCGCCACGCGGTTCACCGCGATCAGCTTCTCGAGGAAGCCATCCGCGCTTTCACGTTCGTTGTTGTTCGCCATGTTTCACCTTTCATGCCGCTCTCTGGGAGATGCGGACTTCTGCTTGCGGCGTAGCCGCTTGGAGTTGTGATGTTTCGTGTTGCCGGTGAGACTCGTAACGCTGGATCAGAACTTCAGGCCGGCTTCGCGTGCCGCATCGGCCAGCGCCTGGATGCGACCGTGATAACGGAAGCCCGAACGGTCGAATGCCACCTTTTCGATCCCCGCCTTGAGGGCGAGTTCCGCAACGGCCTTGCCGACCGCAGCCGCCGCCGACTTGTTCTTGGTGCCCTTCAGGCCTTCGGCGATCGACTTCTGCACAGTCGAAGCGGCCGCGACCACCGTCTCGCCGTCTGCGCTGAAAACCTGCGCATAGATGTGCTGCGAGCTGCGATGCACGCTCAGGCGCGGCACGCCGAGCGAACGGATGTGCGCACGCGTGGTCTTGGCGCGGCGGAGTCTAGCGATGTTCTTTTCCACTTTCGTTCTCCTGAAGCTGAAGGCCTTTGGGAGAGTCGGCTCGATGAGGACCGGACTCCCGCGGAAATTCCCGCATTACGCCTTCTTGGCTTCCTTGATGGTGATCTGCTCGCCCGAGTAGCGCACGCCCTTGCCCTTGTAGGGTTCCGGCGGACGGAACGAGCGAATCTTCGCGGCCACTTCGCCGACGCGCTGCTTGTCGGCGCCCTTGACCAGGATCTCGGTCTGCGCCGGCACTTCGATCGTGATGCCTTCCGGCGCCTTGAACAGCACCGGATGCGAGAAGCCGAGACTCAGGTTCAAGTCCTTGCCCTGCAGCGCGGCACGGTAGCCGACGCCGACCAGTTCGAGCTTGCGCGTATAGCCCTCGCTGACGCCCTTGACCATGTTGTTGATCAGGGCACGCGCGGTGCCGGTCATCTTGTTGTCGTTCTCGCTGTGCGAGGTCAACTGCACTTCGCCATTGTTGATGGCGATGTCGAAGCCGGCCGGCGCGGCGATCTTGAGGGTGCCCTTCGGGCCCTTCACGGTGATCGCATCGGCCTGCACCTGACATTCGACGCCTTTCGGCAGTGCGACGGGTTTCTTTCCTACACGTGACATGGTTTTGTCTCCACCAAAGCTTTAGGCGACCAGACCGATGACTTCGCCGCCGAGACCCTGCTTGCGGGCCTGCGCGTCGGTCATGATGCCGGACGAGGTCGAGACGATCGAAATACCGAGACCGTTGAGGATCTTCGGCAGCTCGTCCTTGCCGCGATACACGCGCAGACCGGAACGGCTGACGCGCTGGATGCGCTCGATGACCGGCTTGCCTTCGTAGTACTTCAGCGCGATCTCGAGCTTCGGCTTACCCTCTTCGCTGAGGGTCTGCACGTCGGCGACATAGCCTTCGTTCTTCAGAAGGTTGGCGATCGCCTGCTTGACGCGCGAAGCCGGCATCACCACGGAACGTTTGCCCGTGGCCTGCGCATTGCGGATGCGCGTAAACATGTCGGCGATGGGATCAGTCATGCTCATGTTGCAGTTCCTTATCTAGCATCGATATCCGGACTGCCAGCGGCAGCCCAAATCAGATTGTCCGTTCGCCGCCGAGGCGGCGAAGGTAGAACGAATTACCAGCTCGCCTTGCGCAGACCCGGCACGTCGCCACGCATGGTCGCTTCGCGCAGCTTGTGACGACCGAGGCCGAACTTGCTGTAGACGCCGCGCGCACGACCCGTGAGCAGGCAGCGGTTGCGCTGGCGGCTCGGGCTGGAATCGCGCGGCAGCTTCTGCAGCTTCACCGCCGCCGCCAGCTTGTCGTCGTAGGAAGCGGTGGGGCTGGAGATGATCTTCTTCAGCTCCACGCGCTTGGCACCGTGCTGCTTGACCAGCTTGGTGCGCTTGACGTCGCGGTTGATCATTGAACGCTTTGCCATGTCTTGGTCCCAATCAGTTGCGGAACGGGAAGCTGAACGCTTCGAGCAGCGCCTTGGCTTCTTCGTCGGTGCGCGCGGTCGTCGTGATCGCGATGTCCATGCCGCGCAGCGCATCGATCTGGTCGAAGTCGATCTCGGGGAAGATGATCTGTTCCTTGAGACCCATGTTGAAGTTGCCGCGGCCGTCGAACGAACGTCCCGAGATGCCGCGGAAGTCACGCACGCGCGGCAGCGAGATGTTGATCAGGCGATCGAAGAATTCGTACATGCGCGCACGGCGCAAGGTCACCTTGCAGCCGATCGGCCAGTTCTCGCGGATCTTGAACGTGGCGTGCGCCTTGCGCGACAACGTGACGATCGGCTTCTGGCCCGCGATCTTCGCCATGTCGGCGACCGCGTTCTCGAGGATCTTCTTGTTGCCCACGGCCTCGCCCACGCCCATGTTCAGCGTGATCTTGGTCAGGCGCGGCACCTGCATCGTATTGGTGTAGCCGAAGCGCTCGACGAGCTTCGGCGTGACCTGTTCTTTGTAGATTTTTTCAAGACGCGTCGTCATCGCTGCGGCCTCAGGCGTCGATCACTTCGCCGGACGGACGGAACACGCGGACCTTGCGCCCATCATCGAGCGTCTTGAATCCCACGCGCTCACCTTTGCCGGTGGCGGAGTTGAACAACATTACGTTGGAAATATGGATCGCCGCCTCACGCTCGACGATTCCGCCCGGCTGGTTCGCCTGCGGATTCGGCTTGGTGTGGCGCTTGATCAGGTTGATGTTCTGCACGAACACGGAATCACCCGCGACGCGCGTCACCTCGCCTCTCTGACCCTTGTTCTTGCCGGCGATCACCAGAACCTGGTCGCCCTTCTTGATACGGTTCATGACATCAACCTCGTTGCGGCACTCGCGTGCTTCACAGAACTTCGGGCGCCAGCGAAACGATCTTCATGAATCGTTCGCTGCGCAGCTCGCGCGTGACCGGTCCGAAGATACGCGTGCCGATCGGTTCGAGCTTGTTGTTGAGGAGGACGGCGGCGTTGCCGTCGAAGCGGATCAACGAACCGTCCGCTCGGCGCACGCCCTTGCGGGTGCGCACGACGACGGCGTCGTAGACTTCGCCCTTCTTCACCTTGCCGCGCGGAATCGCATCGCGGATCGACACCTTGATGATGTCGCCGATGCCGGCGTAACGGCGCTTGGAGCCACCGAGCACCTTGATGCACATCAATTCCTTGGCGCCGCTGTTGTCCGCCGCGGCCAGCGTGGTCTGCATCTGGATCATGTCGCTTTCTCCTTCCGCTCCACGCTTTAGGCTTCAGCGCGCGTGACGACTTTCACGACGCGCCAGTTCTTGGTTTTCGACAGCGGACGGCATTCCGCGATGCGGACGACGTCGCCTTCCTTGCACTCGCCGGTCTCGTCGTGAGCATGCACCTTGGTCGAGCGGCGCACGATCTTGCCGTACAGCGGATGCTGCACCTGGCGCTCGAGCAGGACGGTGACCGTCTTCTGCATCTTGTTGCTGACGACGCGCCCTTCGATGGTGCGCTGTGCCTTCTGGTTTTCGGTCGACTGTTCGGTCATGTCACTGTTCCTGCTTCTTCGCGCCGAGCAGGTGCTTGACCTGCGCGATCTCGCGGCGGACGCGACCAAACTGGTGAGTCTGGCTGAGCTGGCCGGAGCCTTTCTGCATGCGCAGATTGAACTGTTCGCGGCGCAGCTCGCCGAGGTGCTCGGTCAGCTGCTGCGGGTTCTTCTGGCGGAGTTCTTTGAGTTCCATCACAGCACCGTCCGGGATACGAATTGGGTCTGCACCGAGAGCTTGGCCGCGGCCAGACGGAACGCTTCGCGGGCTTCGGCCTCGGTCACGCCTTCCATCTCGTACAGCATGCGGCCCGGCTGCACCGGCGCCACCCAGAACTCGACGTTGCCCTTGCCGTTGCCCATGCGGACTTCGATCGGCTTCTTCGAGATCGGCTTGTCCGGGAACACGCGGATCCACAACTTGCCGCCGCGCTTGACGTAGCGCGTGATGCAGCGGCGCGCCGATTCGATCTGGCGCGCGGTCAGGTGGCCGTGCGTGGTCGCCTTGAGGCCGTACTCGCCGAAGCTGACCTTGTTCGAGACATAGGACAGGCCGCGGTTGCGGGACTTCTGGACCTTGCGGTATTTGGTGCGCTTGGGTTGCAGCATGACTTACGCTCCCGCCTTCGGCGCGCGGCGCTGCGGACGTTCTTCCGCGGCTTCCGCCGTCGCGGCCTGCTGTGAGGCATGCAGGTCGAAGATCTCACCCTTGTAGACCCACACCTTCACGCCGATGATTCCGTACGTGGTCTTCGCTTCGGCGAAGCCGTAGTCGATGTCGGCACGCAGCGTATGCAGCGGCACGCGACCTTCGCGGTACCACTCCGAACGCGCGATCTCGGCGCCGTTGAGGCGGCCGCCGACGTTGACCTTGATGCCGAGCGCGCCGAGGCGCATCGCGTTCTGCACCGAGCGCTTCATCGCGCGGCGGAACATGATGCGGCGCTCCAGCTGCTGCGCGATCGACTCGGCGACCAGCTGCGCGTCGAGCTCGGGCTTGCGCACTTCGGTCACGTTGATGTGCGCCGGGACGCCCATCACCTGCGACACTTCCTTGCGCAGCTTCTCGATGTCCTCGCCCTTCTTGCCGATGACCACGCCCGGACGAGCCGTGTGGATCGTCACGCGCGCCGTCTTCGCCGGGCGCTCGATCGTGATCTTCGAGATGCCGGCCTGGGCGAGCTTCTTCTTCAGCAGCTCGCGCACCTTCAGATCGGCGCCGAGGTACTGGGCATATTCGCGCTTGCCCGCGAACCACTTCGAGTTCCAATCCTTGCTGATGCCAAGGCGGATACCCGTGGGATGAACTTTATGACCCATCGTATCGGTTCCTGTGCCTTATTCGCCGACGACCACGGTGATGTGGCTCGTGCGCTTGGAAATGCGGGAACCGCGGCCCTTGGCGCGTGCATGCATGCGCTTGAGGATCGCACCCTCGTCGACGAAGATCTTGGCGACCTTCAATTCGTCCACGTCCGCACCGAGGTTGTTCTCGGCGTTCGCGACGGCCGACAGCAGCAGCTTCTTGATCAGCTGTGCCGCCTTCTTGTCGCTGAACGCGAGCAGGTTGGTCGCTCGACCGACCGCGAGACCGCGCACCTGATCTGCGACCAGGCGGGCTTTCTGCGGGGAGATGCGCGCGCTGCGCAGTATGGCTTTGGCTTCCATCGTGCTCACCGTCACTTCTTGGCCTCGGCGGCCTTCTTGTCGCCGGAATGGCCCTTGAAAGTACGCGTGACCGCGAACTCGCCGAGCTTGTGACCGACCATGTTCTCGTTGACCAGCACCGGAACGTGTTGACGTCCGTTGTGGATCGCGAGGGTCAGGCCGACCATTTCCGGAATGATCATCGAGCGGCGCGACCAGGTCTTGATCGGACGCTTGTTGTTTGCCGCACTCGCCACTTCCACCTTCTTCTGCAGGTGGTGATCGACGAACGGACCTTTCTTGAGGGAACGAGCCATTGCTTAACCTCTGCGATCGCGGACGATGAACTGCGTCGTGCGCTTGTTCTTGCGGGTCTTGTAACCCTTGGACGGCTGGCCCCAGGGCGAAACCGGATGCGGGTTACCCTGACCGGCTTTCGCCTCGCCACCGCCGTGCGGATGGTCGACCGGGTTCATCGCGGCGCCGCGAACGGTCGGGCGCACACCGCGCCAGCGGCTCGCACCGGCCTTGCCGAGCTTCTCGAGGCTGTGCTCCGAGTTGCCGACTTCGCCGATGGTCGCGCGACACTCGGTCGGCACCTTGCGCATTTCGCCCGAACGCAGACGCAGCGTCGCATAGCCCTGCTCGCGCGCAACCAGCTGCGCCGAGGTACCGGCCGAACGCGCGATCTGCGCGCCCTTGCCCGGCTTCATCTCGATGCAATGCACGGTCGAGCCGATCGGGATGTTGCGCAGCGGCAGCGCGTTGCCGACCTTGATCGGTGCGTCGCGGCCCGACATCAGCTGGTCGCCGACCTTCGCGCCCTTCGGCGAGATGATGTAGCGACGCTCGCCGTCGACGAACAGCAGCAGCGCGATGTGCGCGGTGCGGTTCGGATCGTATTCGATGCGCTCGATGCGGCAGGCGATGCCTTCCTTGTCGCGCTTGAAATCGATCACGCGGTAGTTCTGCTTCGAACCGCCGCCCTTGTGGCGCGTCGTGATGCGACCGTAGTGGTTGCGGCCACCGGTCTTCGACTGCGATTCGGTCAGCGGACCGTACGGATCGCCTTTGTGCAGGCCAGGCGTGACCACGCGTACGACTGCGCGGCGTCCGGCCGAGGTGGGTTTAACTGTAATCAGTGCCATGATTTGATTTCCTGATTTCCATGGACGCGCGAGGCGCCCACGTCCACCTTAGGGCTTGGCCGTCACGTCGATGGTCTGGCCATCGGCGAGGCGCACATATGCCTTGCGCTTGTTGCTGCGCGTACCGGCGCGGTTGCGGAAAGCCCGGGCCTTACCTTTCTGGTTGACCAGGTTCACCGACTGCACCTCGACGCTGAACAGTCCTTCGACGGCGGCCTTCACATCGGCCTTGGTCGAACCCTGTGCAACCTCGAACACGTACTGGTTGTGTTCCTGCAGGCGCGCACTCTTCTCGGAGATGTGCGGCGCACGCAGGACGCTGAAGAGACGATCTTTCATGCCAGCCACTCCTCGATGCGCTTGACCGATTCGACGGTCAGCACGACTTTGTCCGCACCGACGAGGCTGACCGGATCGAGACCGGCGACATCGACGACGTGCACGTACGGCACGTTGCGCGCGGCCAGGAACAGCGCCTCGGGCGCGTTCTCGGCGACCAGCACGACGCGGCCGCTCGCCTTCAACTCGTCCAGCTTGCCGACCAGGACCTTGGTCTTCGGCTGTTCGACGCCGAACGACTCGACCAGCTCGATGCGTCCCTGACGGTTCAGTTCCGACAGGATCGAGATCATCGCGCCGCGGAACATCTTGCGGTTGATCTTCTGTGCGAAGCTGCGCGGCTTGGCAGCGAACGTGACGCCACCGCCGACGAAGATCGGCGCCTTCAGCGCACCGTGGCGCGCACCGCCGCCCTTCTGCTTCTTCGACTTCTTGGTGGTTCCGTTGACTTCCGAGCGCGTCTTCTGCGCTTTGGTGCCGGAACGGCCGGCATTGCGATAGGCGACGACGACCTGGTGCACGAGGTCTTCGCGGAATTCCTTGCCGAACACCGCTTCGGAAACGGCTACGGGCTTGGCGCCGATGACATTCAGTTCCATGGCGTCCTCCTTACTTCGACTTCACGGCGGGACGGATGATCACGTTGCCGCCCGGAGCGCCCGGCACCGCACCCTTGATCGCGATCAGATGGCGCTCGTTGTCGATCTTCACGACCTCGAGGTTCATCGACGTGCGGTTCACGTTGCCCATGTGACCGGCCATCTTCTTGCCCGGAAACACGCGGCCCGGCGTCTGGCGCTGACCGATCGAGCCCGGCGCGCGATGCGACAGCGAGTTGCCGTGCGTCGCGTCGCCCATCTTGAAGTGATGGCGCTTGATCGTGCCCTGGAAACCCTTGCCCTTGCTGACGCCGGCGACGTCGACCTTCTGGCCGACCGTGAACAGCTCGTCGGCCTTCACTTCGCCGCCGACCGCGAACTTGCCGAGGTCACCCGCTTCGACGCGGAATTCCCACAGACCACGGCCCGCTTCGACCTTCGCCTTGGCGTAGTGCCCGGCCAACGGCTTGTTGATCAGCGCCGCGCGCTTGGCGCCGGCAGTGACCTGGACGGCGCTGTAGCCATCGACTTCGACCGTCTTGACCTGCGTCACGCGATTCGGCGTCGCTTCGATCAGCGTCACCGGAACCGAACGACCATCTTCGGTAAAGACGCGGCTCATGCCGCATTTACGACCTACCAACCCGATACTCATCGTCGTATCTCTCTTTTTCGGGAATCGGGAGTGGAGAATGGGGAATCGTTGGAAGCCAGCTACTGCGCTTTGACGATTCTCTATTCCCGATTCCCTATTCCCTGCTCACAATCAATGCAACTTGATCTGGACGTCGACGCCAGCCGCGAGGTCGAGCTTCATCAGCGCGTCCACGGTCTTGTCGTTCGGGTCGACGATGTCCATCACGCGCTTGTGGATGCGCGTCTCGTACTGGTCGCGCGCGTCCTTGTCGGCGTGCGGCGAGGTCAGGATCGTGACGCGCTCGATCTTGGTCGGCAGCGGAATCGGGCCGCGAACCTGTGCGCCGGTGCGCTTTGCCGTCTCGACGATCTCGCTCGCCGAACGATCGATCAAGCGATGATCGAAGGCCTTGAGCCGAATACGAATCTTCTGGTCCGCCATTGCCGTTTCCTAATCTGAAAGAACGTTATTTCTTCGACAGCGGAATTTCTTGAATCCCGCCCGCGAGCCCAAGGTGAAGGATCGCCCGCCATTCGTCACCGACACTACGAAAGAATGGGCGGACCGCTTCCGGTCCGCCCAAACTCGAAAACTCGTCGCCATCGGCGCATATCGTCAAAGCGGATGTCGCTTTGCGACCGCGACCGACGCGGTCGACCATCCTGGCCGGCGAATTCGAAGCGCTTCCTGCGCCTCATTTCGCTGTCTTCGCCGCCCCGGCCTTGCGACCAGGTCGGCAGTGAGTCGCCTACTATAGTACGAAGAAACTAAAAAGTGAAGCCTTCGTTACAGCGGCGACGCTTCGCGCCGCCTGGAAATCGAGAATCGGGGATGGGAATCGTCTTGTTCTGCCGATTCCCGATTCCCTCATCCCGATTCCCGCTTGTTACTGGATGATCTTCGCCACCACGCCGGCGCCGACCGTACGGCCGCCTTCGCGAATCGCGAAGCGCAGGCCCTCGTCCATCGCGATCGGCGCAATCAGCGTCACCACCATCTTCACGTTGTCGCCCGGCATCACCATCTCGACGCCTTCCGGCAGCTCGCACGCACCCGTCACGTCCGTCGTGCGGAAGTAGAACTGCGGGCGGTAGCCCTTGAAGAACGGCGTATGACGACCGCCCTCTTCCTTCGACAGCACGTACACCTCCGCCTCGAACTTCGTGTGCGGCGTGATCGAACCCGGCTTGGCCAGCACCTGGCCACGCTCCACGTCGTCGCGCTTCGTGCCGCGCAGCAGCAGGCCCGCGTTGTCGCCCGCCTGGCCCTGATCCAGCAGCTTGCGGAACATCTCCACGCCCGTCACCGTCGTCTTCACCGTCGGACGGATGCCCACGATCTCGATTTCGTCGCCGACCTTCACGATCCCGCGCTCGATACGGCCCGTCACCACCGTGCCGCGTCCCGAAATCGAGAACACGTCCTCGACCGGCATCAGGAACGGACGGTCGATGTCACGCTGCGGCTCCGGAATCCAGCTGTCCAGCGCGTCCACCAGCTTGATGATCGACGGCACGCCGATCTCCGACTGGTCGCCTTCCAGCGCCTTCAGCGCCGAGCCCTTGATGATCGGCGTGTCGTCGCCCGGGAACTGGTACTTCGACAGCAGCTCGCGGATCTCCATCTCGACGAGCTCCAACAGCTCCGCGTCGTCGACCATGTCCGCCTTGTTCATGTACACCACGATGTACGGCACGCCCACCTGGCGCGCCAGCAGAATGTGCTCGCGCGTCTGCGGCATCGGACCGTCCGCCGCCGAACACACCAGGATCGCGCCGTCCATCTGCGCCGCGCCCGTGATCATGTTCTTCACATAATCCGCATGGCCCGGGCAATCCACGTGCGCGTAGTGACGATTCGGCGATTCGTATTCCACGTGCGCCGTCGAAATCGTGATCCCGCGCGCCTTCTCTTCCGGCGCCGCGTCGATCTGGTCGTACGCCTTGAACTCGCCGCCGAATCGCTCCGCGCCGATCTTCGTCAGCGCCGCCGTCAGCGTCGTCTTGCCGTGGTCTACGTGGCCGATCGTGCCCACGTTCACGTGCGGCTTCTTGCGCTCGAATTTTTCCTTGGACATGACTTCAAACCTCAGAACAGAATTTTGTTAATCAGTGCGGCCGTGGCTGGCCGCCGTTTGATTCTCGCGATCAGGAGCGATCGCACCCATCAACCCTTCTTGATGACCGCCTCGGCGACGTTGTTCGGCGCTTCGGCGTAATGATCGAACTCCATGGTGAAGGTCGCGCGCCCCTGCGACATCGAGCGCAGGGTCGTCGCATAACCGAACATCTCGCCCAGCGGCACCATGGCATCGATGACCTTGCCCGAGGGCGAATCATCCGATCCCTGCAGCACGCCGCGACGGCGGCTGACATCGCCCATCACGTCGCCGAGATAATCCTCCGGCGTCACGATCTCGACTTTCATGATCGGCTCCAGCAGGACCGGATTGGCCTTGTTGAAACCTTCCTTGAAACCCATGGAGCCGGCGATCTTGAACGCCATCTCGTTCGAATCGACTTCGTGGTACGAGCCGTCGACCAGCTTGATCTTGATGTCGACGACCGGATAGCCCGCCATCGGGCCACTGGTCATCGCCTCGCGAATGCCTTTGTCGACCGCCGGCACGTATTCCTTCGGAATCGAGCCGCCCACCGTCAGATTTTCGAACACGTAACCCGCGCCGCGTTCCTGCGGCTCGATTTCCAGGACGACGTGGCCGTATTGGCCCTTGCCGCCCGATTGCCTCACGAACTTGCCTTCCTGCCTGACCGCCTTGCGGATCGTCTCGCGGTAGGCGACCTGCGGCTTGCCGACGTTCGCCTCCACGTTGAACTCGCGCTTCATGCGATCGACGAGGATCTCCAGATGAAGCTCGCCCATGCCGGAGATGATCGTCTGGCCGGACTCCTCATCCGAACGCACGCGAAAGGATGGATCTTCCTGCGCGAGACGCGACAAGGCAATGCCCATCTTTTCCTGGTCGGCTTTCGTCTTCGGCTCGACCGCCATCGCGATGACGGGTTCCGGAAACGTCATCCGTTCCAGCGTGATCACGTCGTTCGTCGCACACAGCGTGTCGCCCGTGGTGACGTCCTTCAAGCCTACCGCCGCCGCAATGTCGCCGGCGTGCACTTCCTTGATCTCGCTGCGGTCCGCCGCGTGCATCTGGAGAATGCGGCCGACGCGCTCTTTCCTGCTCTTGACCGGGTTGTAGACGGTGTCGCCGGAGTTCAGCGTGCCCGAATAGACACGAAAGAACGTCAGCGAACCGACGAACGGGTCGGTCATGATCTTGAACGCCAGCGCGGAGAAAGGCTCTTCGTCGCCCACGCCGCGGCTGTCTTCCTTTTCGTTCTCGTCGATGCCCTTGACCGGCGGACGATCCGAAGGCGCCGGCAGGTAACGCACGACCGCGTCGAGCATCGCCTGCACGCCCTTGTTCTTGAACGCCGTGCCGCAGAACACCGGAATCAGCGTATTGCCCACGGTCCCGGCACGAATGCCGGCGTGAATCTCTTCTTCGGACAAATACCCCTGCTCGAGGTACTTGTTCATCAATTCTTCGGACGTCTCGGCGGCCGATTCGACGAGATAGGCGTGGGCTTTTTCGCTGATCGATGCCAGATCCGCCGGTATCTCGCGATACTCGAAGCTCATGCCCTGGGATTCGGTGTCCCAGTAGATCGCCTTCTTCTTGACCAGGTCGATGACGCCCTCGAATTCGTCCTCCGCGCCGATCGGCACCTGCATCGGCACCGGATTCGCGCCCAGACGCTCCCGCAGCTGTGCGACGACCTTGTCGAAATCCGCACCGGTACGATCCATCTTGTTGACGAATGCGAGACGCGGCACGCCATACTTGTTCGCCTGCCGCCACACCGTCTCCGACTGCGGCTGCACCCCGCCAACCGCGCAAAGCACGAATACGGCGCCGTCCAGCACTCGCAGGGACCGTTCGACTTCGATAGTGAAGTCCACGTGTCCCGGCGTATCGATGATGTTGAAGCGGTACTGCGGGAACGAGCGGTCCATGCCGGTCCAGAAGCAGGTCGTCGCGGCCGACGTTATCGTGATGCCGCGTTCCTGCTCCTGCTCCATCCAGTCCATCGTCGCAGCGCCTTCGTGCACTTCGCCAATCTTGTGATTGACGCCGGTGTAGAAGAGGATGCGCTCGGTCGTCGTCGTCTTGCCGGCATCGATGTGGGCCATGATGCCGAAATTACGATAACGCTCGATGGGGGTGATGCGAGCCATAGTGATCTCGACGAAAATCCCTTTCCTGCCCTACGCCGCCATCCTGGCCGCGCGTCCACGTCTGCGGCCGTCCTTCGCCGCAAGCAGAGCGGCTGTCCTGGCCGCATTAGATTCGCCTTCTCGAGAATCCGTCCTCGACGCAAGCGCAGCCTTCCTGGCCGCGCTTTTCAATACGAAAATTACCAGCGGTAGTGCGAGAAGGCCTTGTTCGCTTCCGCCATGCGGTGCGTTTCTTCGCGCTTCTTCACCGCGCCGCCGCGATTCTCGGACGCCTCGACGAGCTCGGCAGCCAGCTTGCGCGGCATCGTGTTCTCGCCGCGCTTGCGCGCTGCGTCGATCAGCCAGCGCATCGCCAGCGCCGTGCGGCGCGACGAACGGACTTCGACCGGCACCTGATAGGTGGCACCGCCGACGCGGCGCGACTTCACTTCGACCGCGGGCGCCACGTTGTTCAGCGCCTTTTCGACCAGGCTGACCGGCTCGGCGTTCTTCTCGCCAATGTGGTCGAGCGCACCGTAGACGATCTTTTCCGCAACCGACTTCTTGCCGCTCTGCATCACCATGTTGATGAAGCGGGCGATCACCTGGCTCCCGTGCTTCGGGTCCGGCAACAGAGTGCGGGTCGGGGTTTGACCTTTACGCGACATGATTCGATACCGTTATTTTCACGGGTTTCCGTCCCCGGTAAGAGCGGCCATCCTGGCCGCACGTTCAAATATCAGACGTTGATCAGGCCTTCTTCGGGCGCTTGGCGCCGTACTTCGAACGGCTCTGACGACGCTTGGTCACGCCGGCGGCATCGAGGCTGCCGCGCACGGTGTGGTAGCGCACGCCCGGGAGATCCTTGACGCGGCCGCCGCGGATCAGCACGACCGAGTGCTCCTGCAGGTTGTGGCCTTCGCCGCCGATGTAGCTGATGACTTCGAAACCATTCGTCAGGCGGACCTTCGCGACCTTGCGCAACGCGGAGTTCGGCTTCTTCGGCGTCGTCGTGTAGACGCGCGTGCAGACGCCACGACGCTGCGGGCAGTTGGCCAGAGCCGGCGAGGCGCTCTTGTAGGCCTTCGACTGCCGTGGCTTGCGAACCAGCTGATTGACTGTTGACATGCGTTAGGAACCGTTGCTCGCGTGATTTCTCGACGAAATCACTGGGTAAATTTCCGGAAAATCTCGGGGAAACAAAAGGCAGGCCGAAAAATCCGGCCTGCCGAGACAAAAAAGTATAACGTGCAGCTAACGAAACGGTCAAGGTTTCGCGCCTGGCTCCCTGCACTCGAACACGAGGCGAATCCTTCGCCTCTTTTCGATGGTAGGCGCCCTCGCAAGGGCGCACGGTCAATAGGTTGCGCTTCGACTGGAATCAGTGGTCGCCGTCTTCGGCTACCGCTTCAGCCACCGAACTCGTGGCGCCCAGCGTCTCGCGCTCCGACTCGGTCAACGCGCTTCCCTGCCTGCCGCGCCGCTGGGCGTGATAGGCGAGACCCGTACCAGCCGGAATCAAGCGGCCGACTATAACGTTTTCCTTCAGGCCACGCAAGGTATCGCGCGTTCCACGCACCGCCGCCTCGGTCAGCACGCGCGTCGTTTCCTGGAACGAAGCAGCCGAGATGAACGACTCCGTCGCCAGCGACGCCTTGGTGATGCCGAGCAGAACCGGGATCATTTCCGCCGGGCGCTCCTTGCGGCTTTCCGCACGCGTGTTCTCCTCGGCCAGGCGCATGCGATCGACCTGCTCGCCGCGCAGGTAGCGCGTGTCGCCGGACTCGGCGATCTCGACCTTGCGCAGCATCTGGCGAATGATCGCTTCGATGTGCTTGTCGTTGATCTTCACGCCCTGCAGGCGATAGACGTCCTGGATTTCCTTGGTCAGGTACTGGGCCAGCGGCTCGACGCCGAGCAGGCGCAGGATGTCATGCGGATTCGGCTCGCCGTCGACGACGGTCTCGCCCTTCTCCACGTGCTCGCCTTCGAACACGATGACGTGGCGCCACTTCGGAATCAGCTCCTCGTGCTCGTTGCCGTCCTGGTCCTTGATGATCAGGCGCTGCTTGCCCTTGGTGTCCTTGCCGAAGCTGATGACGCCCGAACGCTCCGCGAGGATCGCCGGCTCCTTCGGCTTGCGCGCCTCGAACAGGTCGGCGACGCGCGGCAGACCGCCGGTGATGTCGCGGGTCTTCGAGGTTTCTTGCGGGATACGCGCGACGACGTCGCCGATCCCGACCTCGGCACCGTTCTGCAGCGACACGATCGCACCCGCCGGCAGGAAGTACTGCGCCGGGATGTCCGTGCCCGGCAGGCGCAGCTCGCCGCCCTTCTTGTCGACGATGCGGACCATCGGACGCAGATCCTTGGCCGCGCTGCCGCGACGCTTCGGATCGGTGACCACCGCGCTCGCCAGACCGGTCAGTTCGTCGATCTGCTCCTGCACGGTGATGCCGTCGGTGAAGTCGATGAAGCGGACCACGCCGGCGACTTCCGAGACGATCGGATGCGTATGCGGATCCCACTTCGCGACCAGCTGGCCGGCCTTGACGGCCGCGCCGTCCTTCGCATCGATCACCGCGCCGTACGGCACGCGATAACGTTCGCGCTCGCGGCCGTGCTGGTCCATGACGGACAGTTCGCCGGAACGGGAAACCGCGACCAGGTGACCGGACGCATGCGCCACGGTCTTCAAGTTGGTGAACTTCAACGCGCCGGTCGTCTTGACCTGCACGTTGTCGACCGCCGCCGCTCGCGACGCCGCGCCACCGATGTGGAACGTACGCATGGTCAGCTGGGTGCCGGGCTCGCCGATCGACTGCGCGGCGATGACGCCGACCGCTTCGCCGATGTTGACGAGATGGCCGCGCGCCAGGTCGCGTCCGTAGCACACCGCGCAGACGCCGAAACGCGCCTGGCAGGTGATCGGCGAACGCACCAGGATCGACTGCACGCCGGCGACTTCGATCTTGTCGACGAGGGCTTCGTCGAGCACGGTGTTGCGCACCGCGATCGGATCTTCGTCGTTGCCCGGCGCGAAGACGTCTTCGGCAACCGCACGGCCGAGCACGCGCTCGCGCAGCGGCTCGACGACGTCGCCGCCTTCGACGATCGGGGTCATCGTCAGTCCGTTCGCCGTGCCGCAATCGACCATCGTGACGACCACGTCCTGCGCGACGTCGACGAGACGGCGCGTCAGGTAGCCCGAGTTCGCGGTCTTCAGCGCCGTATCCGCGAGGCCCTTTCGGGCGCCGTGGGTCGAGTTGAAGTACTGCAGCACGTTCAGGCCTTCGCGGAAGTTCGCCTTGATCGGCGTCTCGATGATCGAGCCGTCCGGACGCGCCATCAGTCCGCGCATGCCGGCGAGCTGGCGGATCTGCGCCGCACTGCCTCGCGCGCCGGAGTCGGCCATGATGAACAGCGAGTTCATCGACTTCTGCTCGATGACTTCGCCCTTCGAGTTCTTCACCTTGTCGGCGCCGATGCCCTTCATCATCGCCGCGGCGACCTGCTCGTTCGTGCGCGACCAGATGTCGACGACCTTGTTGTAGCGCTCGCCGGCGGTGACCAGGCCCGACTGGAACTGCTGCTGGATCTCGGTGACGTCCTTCTCGGCGATCTCGAGGATGCCCTTCTTCTCGCCCGGGATCTTCATGTCGTCGATGCCGATCGACATGCCCGCACGCGTCGCGTAGTGGAAGCCGGTGTACATCAGCTGGTCGGCGAACACGACGGTGTCCTTCAGACCGAGGCGGCGGTAGCACTGGTTGATCAGGCGCGAGATCGACTTCTTCGTCAGCTCGGTGTTGGCCAGTGCGAACGGCAGGCCTTCCGGCAGGATCTCGGCCAGCAGCGCGCGACCGACCGTGGTATCGACCAGGGCCGTCTTCTCGACGCGCTCGCCGTTCTCGCCGATCTCGACCTGGCGCAGGCGCACCTTCACTTTCGCGTGCAGTTCGACCGCACGGTTGTCGTAGGCGCGGTGCACTTCGGCGACGTTGGCGAACGCCATGCCCTCGCCCTTCGCGTTCTCGAGCGCGCGCGTCATGTAGTACAGGCCGAGGACGACGTCCTGGGTCGGCACGATGATCGGCTCGCCGTTCGCGGGCGACAGGATGTTGTTCGACGACATCATCAGCGCGCGCGCTTCCAGCTGCGCTTCGAGCGACAGCGGCACGTGCACGGCCATCTGGTCACCGTCGAAGTCCGCGTTGAACGCGGTACACACGAGCGGATGCAGCTGGATCGCCTTGCCTTCGATCAGCACCGGCTCGAACGCCTGGATGCCGAGACGATGCAGCGTCGGCGCGCGGTTCAGCAGCACCGGATGCTCGCGGATGACCTCTTCGAGGATGTCCCACACCTCGGCGCTCTCGCGCTCGACGAGCTTCTTGGCCGCCTTGATCGTCGTGGCGAGGCCACGGCGCTGCAGCTTGGAGAAGATGAACGGCTTGAACAGCTCCAGCGCCATCTTCTTCGGCAGGCCGCACTGGTGCAGCTTCAGCGTCGGGCCGACCACGATGACCGAACGGCCGGAGTAGTCGACGCGCTTGCCGAGCAGGTTCTGGCGGAAGCGGCCCTGCTTGCCCTTGATCATGTCGGCGAGCGACTTCAGCGGGCGCTTGTTGGTGCCCGTGATCGCGCGGCCGCGGCGACCGTTGTCCATCAGCGCATCGACCGCTTCCTGCAGCATGCGCTTCTCGTTGCGCACGATGATGTCCGGCGCGTTGAGTTCGAGCAGGCGCTTCAAGCGGTTGTTGCGGTTGATGACGCGGCGGTACAGGTCGTTCAGATCCGACGTCGCGAAGCGGCCGCCGTCCAGCGGCACCAGCGGACGCAGGTCCGGCGGCAGCACGGGCAGCACGGTCATGACCATGTATTCCGGGCGGTTGCCGGATTCGAGGAACGCCTCGACCAGCTTGATGCGCTTGCTGAGGCGCTTCAGCTTCGTCTCGGAGTTCGTCGAGGCAATCTCTTCGCGCAGCTTGATCAGTTCCTGGTTCAGGTCGATCGTCTTCAGCAGCTCGTAGACGGCCTCGGCGCCCATGCGCGCGTCGAACTCGTCACCATGCTCCTCGACCGACTGCAGGTACTGCTCTTCGTTGAGCAGCTGGCCGCGCTCGAGCGCGGTCAGGCCCGGGTCGACGACGACGTAGGCTTCGAAGTAGAGGATGCGCTCGATGTCGCGCAGCGTCATGTCGAGCATCAGGCCGATACGCGACGGCAGCGACTTCAGGAACCAGATGTGCGCGGTCGGCGAGGCGAGCTCGATGTGGCCCATGCGCTCGCGGCGCACCTTGGCCAGCGTCACTTCGGTGCCGCACTTCTCGCACACGACGCCACGGTGCTTCATGCGCTTGTACTTGCCGCACAGGCACTCGTAGTCCTTGATCGGTCCGAAGATCGCCGCGCAGAACAGGCCGTCGCGTTCCGGCTTGAACGTGCGGTAGTTGATCGTCTCCGGCTTCTTCACTTCGCCGAACGACCACGAGCGGATCAGATCCGGCGAGGCGAGCGCGATCTTGATCGAGTCGAAATCCAGCGACTGGCGCTGCTGGTTGAACAGATTGAGCAAATCTTTCATTTGATTCCTCCGGGAATCGAGAATCGGGAATCGGGAACGACGAAAAACCGGGATCTGGGCAGGGAAACCGTCGACTTGGGCTGGCGACGATTCCCCACTCCCTATTCCCTATTCCCTTGTCACTTCGTCTCTTCCAGTTCCATGTTGATCGCGAGCGAGCGGATTTCCTTGACCAGCACGTTGAACGACTCCGGCATGCCCGCGACCATCTCGTGGTCGCCGTCGACGATGTTCTTGTACATCTGGTTGCGGCCGGAGACGTCGTCGGATTTGACCGTCAACATTTCCTGCAGCGTGTACGCCGCGCCGTAGGCTTCGAGCGCCCAGACTTCCATTTCGCCGAAACGCTGGCCGCCGAACTGCGCCTTGCCACCCAGCGGCTGCTGTGTGACGAGCGAGTACGGACCGGTCGAGCGCGCGTGCATCTTGTCGTCGACCAAGTGGTTCAGCTTCAGCACGTGCATGTAGCCGACGGTCACCGGACGATCGAACGGTTCGCCGGTACGGCCGTCGATCAGCGTGGTCTGGCCCGACTCGGGCAGATCCGCCAGCTTCAGCATCGACTTGATCTCTTCCTCGAACGCACCGTCGAACACCGGCGTCGCCATCGGCACGCCGTCCTGCAGGTTGCGCGCGAGCGTCAGCAGCTCGTCGTCGGTCAGCGACTTCAGGTTGACCTTGTGACCGAGGCCGTCCTTGCCCGAGTTGTAGATTTCGTCGAGGAACTTGCGCAGCTCGGCGACCTTGGCCTGCGCCTGCAGCATGCGTTCGATCTTCTCGCCGAGGCCCTTCGCAGCCCAGCCCAGATGCACTTCGAGAATCTGGCCGATGTTCATGCGCGACGGCACGCCGAGCGGGTTCAGCACGATGTCGACCGGGCGTCCCTTCTCGTCGTACGGCATGTCCTCGACCGGCACGATCATCGACACGACACCCTTGTTGCCGTGGCGGCCGGCCATCTTGTCGCCCGGCTGGATGCGGCGCTTCACGGCCAGGTAGACCTTGACCATCTTGAGCACGCCCGGCGCGAGGTCGTCGCCGGCCGTGATCTTGGCCTGCTTCGCCTTGAAGCGCTGGTCGAACTCTTCCTTGTGGCCCTTGATCTGCTCCTGCGCGCGCTCGAGGAATTCCGCCATGTCCTCGTCTTTCATGCGGATCGCGAACCACTCTTCCTTCTTCAGGCCGTCGAGATACTCGTTGGTGATCTCGGCACCCTTCTTGAAGCTCTGCGGGCCGCCGTTGGCGACCTTGCCGACGATCGCGACACGCAGACGATTGAAGATCGCGCCTTCGAGGATGCGGAACTGATCGTCGAAGTCCTTCTTGATGCGCTTGATTTCCATCTCTTCGATCTGGCGCGCACGCTTGTCCTTCTCGATGCCGTCGCGCGTGAACACGGTGACGTCGATGACGGTGCCGTCCATGCCGGGCGGCACGCGTAGCGAGCTGTCCTTCACGTCGGACGCCTTCTCGCCGAAGATCGCGCGCAGCAGCTTCTCTTCCGGCGTCAGCTGGCTCTCGCCCTTCGGCGTGACCTTGCCGACCAGGATGTCGCCGGCCTTCACTTCCGCGCCGATGTAGACGACGCCGGATTCGTCCAGGCGCGCAAGCGCCTGTTCGCCGACGTTCGGGATGTCGGCGGAGATCTCTTCCGGACCGAGCTTGGTGTCGCGCGCGATGCAGGTCAGTTCTTCGATGTGGATCGTCGTGTAGCGGTCCTCTTCGACGACGCGCTCGGACAGCAGGATCGAGTCCTCGAAGTTGTAGCCGTTCCACGGCATGAACGCGACCAGCATGTTCTGGCCGAGCGCGAGCTCGCCGAGGTCGGTCGACGAACCATCGGCCAGCACGTCGCCGCGCTCGACGCGATCACCGACGTTGACCAGCGGACGCTGGTTCAAGTTGGTGTTCTGGTTCGAACGCGTGTACTTGGTCAGCGTGTAGATGTCGACGCCGGCATCGTTGTCTCCAATCTCGTTCTCGTTGACGCGCACGACGATACGGCCCGCATCGACCTGGTCGATGAGGCCCGCTCGACGTGCGGCCACGGTGACACCGGAATCGCGCGCCACGGCGCGTTCGATGCCGGTGCCGACCAGCGGCGTCTGCGAACGCAGCGTCGGCACGGCCTGGCGCTGCATGTTCGCGCCCATCAGCGCGCGGTTCGCATCGTCATGCTCGAGGAACGGCACCAGCGCCGCGGCGACCGACACGGTCTGCATCGGCGAGACGTCCATGAAGTTGACTTCGCTCGGCGGACGCAGCTCGGACTCGCCGTGCACGCGGCAGGAGACGAAATCTTCGGTGAACGTGCCGTCCTTGTTGAGCGGCGAGTTCGCCTGCGCGATGACGTATTCGCCTTCGTCGATCGCCGAGAGGAATTTCACCTCGTTGGTGATCTTGCCGGCGGTCACCTTGCGGTACGGGGTCTCCAGGAAGCCGTAGTCGTTCGTGCGCGCGTACACCGCGAGCGAGTTGATCAGGCCGATGTTCGGACCTTCCGGCGTCTCGATCGTGCAGACGCGTCCGTAGTGGGTCGGATGCACGTCGCGCACTTCGAAGCCCGCGCGCTCGCGCGTCAGGCCGCCCGGACCGAGCGCGGACACGCGACGCTTGTGCGTGACCTCGCTGAGCGGGTTGTTCTGGTCCATGAACTGGCTGAGCTGCGAGGAGCCGAAGAACTCCTTCACCGCGGCCGCAACCGGCTTGGCGTTGATGAGGTCCTGCGGGGTCAGGCCATCGGCCTCGGCGAGCGACAGGCGCTCCTTCACCGCGCGCTCGACGCGCACGAGACCGATGCGGAACACGTTCTCGGCCATTTCGCCGACCGAACGCACGCGGCGGTTGCCGAGATGGTCGATGTCGTCGACGATGCCGCGGCCGTTGCGGATCTCGATCAGCACCTTCATGACATCGAGGATGTCCGAACCCGTGCCGAATTCCTTGACCAGCGCCTTCGAGTTCTCGTCGTTGCGCTCGCCGAAGTACTTGCCGTCGAACAGGATGCCCGGCCCCTTGTCGTCCTTGCGGCCGACGCGGCGGTTGAACTTCATGCGGCCGACGCGATCGAGGTCGTAGCGCTCGGACGAGAAGAACAGGTTCTGGAACAGGTTCTGCGCGGCGTCCTTGGTCGGCGGTTCGCCCGGGCGCATCATGCGGTAGATCTCGACCAGCGCCTCGAGCGGCGTCTTCGACGGATCGATGCGCAGCGTCTTGGAGATGTAGTCGCCGCGATCGAGGTCGTTCACCCACAGGGTGGCGAGCTTGTCGACGCCGGCCTTGCGGAACGCTTCGAGGTGCGCGTCGTTCAGTTCGTCGTTTGCCGACGCGAGCAGCTCGCCGGTCTTGGTGTCGACGACGTCGTGCGCGAGGATGCGGCCGGCGAGGTATTCGTCGGGCACGTCCAGCGACTTGATCTTGGCGGTGTCGAGCTGACGCACGTGGCGCGCGGTGATGCGCTTGCCGGCCTCGACGATGACGTCGTCGCCGACGCGCAGGTCGAAGTTCAGCGTCTCGCCGCGCAGGCGCTCGGCGACCAGGTCCAGCGTCGCGCCGTCCTTCTTGCCGAGATGGAACACGTTCTTCTCGAAGAAGATGTCGAGCATCTCCTCGTTGGTGTAGCCGAGCGCGCGCAGCAGTACCGTCACCGGCAGCTTGCGGCGGCGGTCGATACGCGTGAACAGCGCGTCCTTCGGGTCGAATTCGAAGTCGAGCCAGGAGCCGCGATAAGGAATCACGCGCGCGCTGTAGAGCAGCTTGCCCGAGCTGTGCGTCTTGCCGCGGTCGTGATCGAAGAACACGCCCGGCGAACGGTGCAGCTGCGAGACGATGACGCGCTCGGTGCCGTTGACGATGAAGGTGCCGGTGTCGGTCATGAGCGGCAGTTCGCCCATGTAGACTTCCTGCTCCTTCACGTACTTGATCGCCTTGTTCGACGATTCCTTGTCGTAGATGACCAGGCGCACGGTCACGCGCAGCGGCGCGCCGTAGCTCATGCCGCGCGAACGGCACTCACGCTCGTCGAACGGCGGCTCGCCGAGGCGGTAGTTGACGTACTCCAGCGCGGCGCTGCCGGAATAGCTCGAAATCGGGAATACCGAGCGCAGCGCGGCATGCAGGCCTTTGTCCTCGCGCGCATTGGGCTCGACCTCGGCCTGCAGGAACTCGCGATACGAGTCGACCTGGATGGCCAGCAGGAAGGGCACGTCCAGCACCGGCGGACGCTTGCCGAAATCCTTGCGGATTCGCTTTTTTTCGGTAAAAGAGTAGGTCGTCTGGGTCATGAGGAGCACACCTCGTACAGCGTGCGACGGCGGCGCGTCGCCAGGGAGAAAACCGGAAGGGGAAAGCGGACATCGGAAATCGCAGGAACCTCCAGATGGGGACTGGACCCGCGATTTCCCATGCCCGTTTCCTCTGATTCTGCAACGGGCAAAGCCCGGGAGCTTGCGCCCCCAGGCTTGGCCTTTGTTACCATCGAGCCGGGAAACCAGCCAACGTCGCTGGATCCCGGCTCATCGCACATCCCTGTGCTGGCCGGGATGAGGACATCCAGTCCTCACTTCACCTCGACGGTGGCGCCGGCAGCTTCCAGATCTTTCTTGAACTTGGCAGCGTCGTCCTTGCTGACCGCGTCCTTGACGGTGGCCGGAGCCGACTCGACGAGATCCTTGGCTTCCTTGAGGCCCAGGCCCGTGATCGCGCGGACGACCTTGATGACTTCGACCTTCTTCTCGCCGGCGGCCTTCAGGGACACCGTGAATTCGGTCTGCTCTTCGGCCGGAGCCGCGGCGCCGCCGCCAGCTGCCGGACCGGCGGCCACGGCGACCGGAGCGGCCGCGGACACGCCGAACTTCTCTTCCATCGCCTTGACCAGTTCCATCACCTCGACGAGGGACTTGGACGAGATCGCTTCGATGATCTGCTCGTTGCTAAGGGACATGATTCAAACTCCTGGATACGTCTTGAATGGGACTAAAGGGTGTGACCGAGTGGCGAATGACTTCAGGCGGCCTGCTGCTTCTGCTGGGCTACCGCGTTCGTCGCACGCGCCAGTTGGGCGGCGGGCTCGGAAAGGACGCGGACCAGCATCGTCGCAGGCTGCACCAGCACGCTGAGCAGCATGCTGAGGGCCTGATCGCGGGTCGGCAGCGAGGCGAGGACGTCGACATGCGACGCCGGGTATGCCTTGCCGCCGATGGCGACCAGCCTTGCCTTCAGTTTCTCGTTGGCCTTGGCGAAATCCTTGATCAACCGACCGGCAGCACCGGGATCTTCCTTCGAGAAGGCGTACAGCAGCGGACCGGTCAATGCGTCCTGGACGCATGCGTAGTCCGTGCCTTCGACAGCGCGGGACACCAAGGTGTTTTTAGCGACCTTGAGGTAGACCCCGCCCTGACGGGCCTTTTTTCGCAGCTCGGTGAGCTGCCCGACGGTGAGACCGGCGTATTCGGCGGCGACCAGTGAATGCGCCTTGGCGGCCACGTTCGCCAGTTCGGCAACGACCTCTTTCTTTTGCGCAAGATTGAGCGCCATTGCTTGCTCCGAACTTGGGTTCCGCTTGGCGCTCCTGCGCGGCGGTTCCCTCAAGCGTTCACGAATCCGATTCCTTCAGGACTCGCCGACGTCTCGCGACGTCATCTTGGTGGCCGTTCCAGGGTGTCCTGTCGGGCTGCACCATCTACGCAGGCTTGCCGGGCCGACTTTCGACGGCTCGACGGTTTTAAGGTTTCGGCGAGGCGATGCGGGAGCGTCCTTCGCAATGCAAGGCATCCGTGCTTCCCGTCTCGCGCCGCGCGCTGCCACCTGCGGTCTTTGACGGCCCCTGCCGAAGCAGGCGCCCTCAAAATTCCTTCGCTACGCGCCTCTCGCGCATCGCGACATTTGTTTGGGCGTCATGCCCGCGAACGCGGGCATCCATCTGAAGCTTCCTTGGATTCCCGCGTGCGCGGGAATGACGTCTTGTTCGATGCGTCGATATCAGGCCGAAACGGTCGACGGATCGACCGGCACGCCCACGCCCATCGTGCTCGAGAGCGAGACCTTCTGAAGGAAAATGCCCTTCGCGGACGACGGCTTGGCCTTGACCAGGTCGGTGAGCAGCGCGTTGAGGTTGTCCTTCAGCGCGGCGACTTCGAAATTCGCCTTGCCGATCGAGCAATGGATGATGCCGGCCTTGTCGTTGCGGAACTTGACCTGGCCCGCCTTCGCGTTCTTGACGGCCGTGACCACGTCGGCGGCGACCGAGCCGTCCTTCGGGTTCGGCATCAGGCCGCGCGGACCGAGCAGCTGGCCGAGCTTGCCGACCACGCGCATCGCATCCGGCGTCGCGATGACGCGACCGTAGTCGAGATCGCCTGCCTGCATCTTCTCGGCGAGGTCTTCCATGCCGACCGCGTCGGCGCCAGCGGCCTTGGCCGCCTCCGCCTTCTCGCCGGCCGGCACGAACACCGCCACGCGCACCGTCTTGCCGGTGCCGTGCGGCAGCATCGTCGAGCCGCGCACGCCCTGGTCGGACTTCTTCGCGTCGATGCCGAGGCGGATCGCCACGTCGACCGATTCCGGGAACTTGGCCTTGGCGCCTTCCTTGACGATCTTCAACGCTTCATCGATCGCATAGGTCTTGCCCGGCACGACCTTGTCGGCGAGGGCCTTGTAACGCTTGCTGAGTTTCGTGGTCATATCAGATCTCCGACACCAGGCCCATGCTGCGGGCGCTGCCCGCGATCGTACGAACGGCGGCGTCGAGGTCGGCGGCCGTCAGGTCGGGCTCTTTCGCCTTGGCGATGTCCTCGAGCTGCTTGCGCGTGACCTTGCCGACCTTCTCCGTGTTCGGACGCTTCGAACCGGACGTGATGCCGGCGGCCTTCTTCAGCAGGATCGACGCCGGCGGCGTCTTCGTGACGAAGGTGAACGTGCGATCCGAATACGCGGTGATCACGACCGGAATCGGCAGACCCGGCTCGAGCTTCTGCGTGGCGGCATTGAACGCCTTGCAGAACTCCATGATGTTGAGACCGCGCTGACCGAGCGCCGGACCGACCGGCGGCGACGGGTTGGCCTGACCGGCCTTGACCTGCAGCTTGATGTAACCGACTACTTTCTTTGCCATTGGTTTGCTCCTGGAGTTCTAGCGTCTGCACGTCGGAGAGACTGCGGGACTCCTCCTCTGCTTGAATACGGGATTCGAGATTCGGGATTCGGGATTCGAAAGAGCAGAACGCTTGCTTCTCCGAATCTCGAATCCCGAATCCCGAATCCCCGCCCTTAGGCCTTCTCCACCTGGCCGAATTCCAACTCGACCGGCGTCGAACGCCCGAAAATCAGCACCGCCACGCGCAGGCGGCTCTTCTCGTAATTGACTTCCTCGACCACGCCGTTGAAGTCGTTGAACGGACCTTCGGTGACGCGCACCATCTCGCCCGGTTCGAACAACACCTTCGGTCGCGGCTTGTCGACGCCTTCCTGCACACGCTGCAGGATGCCGTCGGCTTCCGAATCCTTGATCGGCAGCGGTCGGTCCGCGGTACCGCCGATGAAACCCATGACCTTCGGCGTTTCCTTGACCAGGTGCCAGGATTCGTCGTCGATCTTGATCGCCTTGCCTTCGTCGTGCGTCTCGATCTGCACGAGCACGTAGCCCGGGAAGAACTTGCGCTCGCTGCGCCGTTTCTGGCCGCCGCGCATCTCGATGACTTCCTCGGTCGGCACCAGCACTTCGCCGAACTTCTCCTCCATGCCGGCGCGCGCGATGCGCTCCTTCAGCGAGCGCGACACCGCGTGCTCGAAGCCGGAATACGCATGCACCACATACCAACGCTTGCTCATGCCGAGGTCCTCAACGTCCGATCTTCAGCAGGTTGTCGAGAACCAGCCACTTCAACGTGAGGTCGATCAGGCCGAGCAGCAGGCTGAGGATGATCACGACGACGATGATGACCAGGGTCGTGCGCAGCGTTTCGTCGCGCGTCGGCCACACCACCTTGCGCAGCTCGAACTGCGACTCGGTCAGATATTCGCGTACCGAACGTCCAAACGCCGTGAACGCGGCCACCGCGAACGCGGCGATCACGCCCACCAGCAGCACGCCGACGCGCGCCCAGCCGTTCCACTGGTCCGCAAAGTAGTAGTAGGCAACGATGCCCGCGACCAACAGCGCGCCGGCCAGCACCAGCTTGACGATATCGAGCCCGTTGTTCGCGGCGCCCGCTTTTTCTACCTTGGCATTCATAGGTTCTGGCCGTCGTATCGTCGGAAGTTGCGCTCGCCTCCCATCGGGAATCGGCGCTTCAACTGTCGGTCGGCGGCTCGTTGTCCTCGTTCCGAATGGCACGCCAGGAGGGACTCGAACCCCCAACCTGCGGTTTTGGAGACCGCTGCTCTGCCAATTGAGCTACTGGCGTACTCGGTCAAACCGTTGAAACAGCAAAGGCGCATCGCTTGACGATGCGCCTGCCGCGCTTACGGGATGGGTGAATGGAGAACGGGGAATCGTCTTGTTCTGCCGATTCCCGATTCCCTCATCCCGATTCCCGCTTGTTACTGGATGATCTTCGCCACCACGCCGGCGCCGACCGTACGGCCGCCTTCGCGAATCGCGAAGCGCAGGCCCT
>Ga0207711_10000268_pt1 | contig 56204 bp, 51 predicted proteins | sample KBSS34metaG_FD_184401 | JGI IMG/M metagenome (GOLD analysis project Ga0207711, IMG submission 184401) | Switchgrass rhizosphere microbial communities from Kellogg Biological Station, Michigan, USA - KBS S3-4 metaG (SPAdes) (version 2) | ecosystem: Host-associated > Plants > Roots > Rhizosphere... | reverse complement strand
GAATCGCCGGCTTCTGGCGGGAGCGGTGGGCGGCCGCGGCCGGGCCGGAGGCCGAGCTCGCCGCATTCGAGTTCGCGTGGTGCCGCGCCGCCGTTGCCGAGGTGCTCGGCACGCTGCGCGGGTCCGGTGCCCTCACCGAGCTGGGCCGTCAGTTCGTCGCGGGGATGGCGGCGCGCCTCGACGGGTGGCGCTCGCTGACGCCGCCGCCGGCGGTCGCCGACGCCGCCGGCGTCGCGCTCGCCGACGCACGTGTCCGCTGGCGGCTGCGGCACGCCCGGCCGGACGATGACCGGATCGCCGCCTGGGTGGCCGAGTGGCGGGCCGGCACGCACTGCACCCAGCCGGACCCGCCGCCGGTCACGATCACGCCGAACGGCGACCCGGGCGCAGCCGACGCGCGCCGCGACCTAGCGCGGCTGCGCTTCGCCGATCCGCCCGGCTTCGGCCGCGCGATCAGCCGTCCCGGCCCGGCGGTCGGCGATCCCTGCCCGGCGACGGCGGAAGGAGGAACCTTGCCGCCGGCGGGCGGTCAGCCGCCGGCCGTACCTACGGCCGGGGATCTCGCGTTCGTCACCGGTGATCTCCGGCGCGCCGCGGGCTGCTACCGGGCCGACCTGGCACGCCGCGCCGACGATCTGTCGGCCTTCGCCGGCCTGGCGCTGGTCCGGGCCAGCGGCCACGGCCCGGCGGCGCGGGTCTACCGCGAGTGTCCCGAGGCGCTGTGGGCGCTGTTCCGTGACCTGGCGCGCGCTGGCCACGCCGACCCCGACGAGGTGGCCCGGTGGCTCGCGTATTCCGAGCTGGCGCCGCGCGGCGGCGACGCCATGCCGCGTCCCGCTGCTATCTTCGTCGCCGGGTAACAACCCTGGCGCCGCTGACCGGAACGTCTGGCGCCATGAGCTGGGCCTTTGCCGAATAGGCCTGGAGCCGGCCGCGGTTCAGCTGCACCGCCGCGCTGGAAACGTTATGGTGAATCAGGCGCGGAATATTCTCCGGCTGGCGGGGGCCGGCTGCAGCCGGACGTTGCTCGGCGTCGGACCACGGCCGAGCGGGGAAAAGATGAAACAGGTCACATGGTTTGCTGGTCGACGCCGAGAGAATTATCCTGAATCTCCGACCGGACGTCCAGGTCACGATTGCGGCGGCGGCCCTCGGTGAGGCGGATTCTCACCTTCCTGGTCATTGCGGGCGCCGGCTGGTTGACGGCACAGCTCGGCGGCGTAACGGATCTCGATGGCTCGTCGAGCTATTTCTACGTGGTCTCCGCGCTCCTTGCGATCGGCCTGTTCGGCGGCGCCTACGGCATCGACCTCGCGTCCGCGCGGCGCGACGCCGGGACCATCGGGCTCGCCGTCACGGTCGGCGTAGTCCTCAAGGCAGCGATTATCGGCGGCATCATGGGCCTGGTCTACTTCGACCGGCGTTACGTCATTCTGGGCGTCGCGGTCGCGCAGATAGACCCGCTCTCGGTGGCCGCGGTGCTGCGGCAGCCGCGCCTCTCGCCTCGCGCCCGGTCCGTGCTCGCGTCGTGGGCCTCGTTCGACGATCCCGTGTCGGTTCTCCTGCTTGTCTACGGGTCGGCGTTCGTGCTGCCCGCCGCGGGCCGCCGCACCGCGGTCGCGGACAGCCTGACCGGCTATCTGGCGAACCTTGGCGCGAACGCCCTGCTCGCGGCGGCCGGGTATGGGCTCTGGCGGCTCATCCACGCGCGGTGGCTCGGCCTGGCCGAGCCGATCCGGCTGTGGGTGGCGCGCATGGTGTTGGTGGCGCTCCTCGCGTTCGCCAGCTGGCAGTTCCTCATGCTGGGCGTCGCCATCCTCGGGCTGTTCTTCCGTCCCCAGGTCGCGGAGCTGATCGGTCGGGTCGTCGACGCCGCCGCGGCGGGTGCCGCGTTCGTGCTTGGCCTGCTGCTCGTTGGCGGCGTCAAGGTGCCCGGCGGCCTCCTGCTCGGAGTGCTCGCCTTCGCCGCACAGATCATCGTCAGCGCCGGCGTCATCACCCGCCGTATGCCCATCGTCGACCGGGTCCATCTCAGCCTCGCGCAGCAGAACGGCGTCACGGCGATCATTCTCGCGCTGCTGCTCGCGCCCCGATTCGCACCCGCAGTCGGCATCGTCGGGGTCGCCATCGTCGTGACCAACATCCTGCACGCGGCCACGAACCGGATCGCCGACGCCTGCCTCGCCCGCCAGCCACCGCTCGCCATGGACTGGCAGCTCCCGCCGCCCGATGGCCCGTCGGCGGCGCGGCCCTGCCCGGCCGACGTCCCGCCGGCCGGACGGGCGGTCTAGAGCGGCCTGGGGACGCGACCCGGCGGTGTTGACGGGCCTCCGTCGCCGGTCAACCTGCCTCGGCGGCGGGATTGATCGCCGGGTTCGGGGCGCACATCCCGTCAGCCCTTCTGCTGGTGCCAGTGGTAGACGAGGATCAGGTTCGCAATCGTCAAAACGGTGAGGATGACGCCGAACTTCTTCCAGCCCGTCGCCAGGAGGGCGAGGACGCCAAGGCCGAACCATGCGGACTGGAAACGGCGAGGGAGGCGCCATGCAGGGTCACCGTGGCCGAGGGAGCGCCGAAGATCGACCAAAGCGCGATCATGACGACGGCGCAGCCGACGGCCGCGGCCGCCTTCCGCCATCGGCCCGCGTTCACCGTGTGGTATCCCCTCAGGGCGACCGCCGCGTACACGGCCAGCTCGAGAACGAACCCCAGCACGAGATTGGCCTTCTTCGCGGCGCTGAGGATCGCGCTCTCCCCTCGCGTTGATACGGGCACGACCAGGGGGCCAGACGACACAACGTTCGCGACCTGGTCCGCCGCCGAGGTCAGAACGAAGTCGCCAGGGCTGCGGCCGAAGCCAGTGTTTCACGATCGTTGAACCGCAAGCAGCCGATGCGCGCCCTAATGTGACCCCTTGTGGGATACGTCATGGCAAGGGATTACACTGCGATGCCCCGGCGGCGACCTGATCGCCGGGCGCAGGAATCATGACGTTTCGTGGGGGAGCACGTCCGATGACTGAGTACGATTCAACCCGCGGTGAGCTGACATCCGCACCGCAGTACGGCGTGGCACCGTCGCTGAGGACGGGTCACGCTGCGACCGGGAGTCCGCCGCTGCCATACGGGCCCGCCCAGCCCATCACCGCACCCGCCCCTCGGTTCGGCGCTGCGCCGCCGGCGCCCCGGAAGCAGGGCGCGTGGGGCCTGTGGTGGCTATGCATGGTCACATTCTCGATCTACTACTTCGTGTGGTATGAGCGAGTCAACGGTGAGCTGTCGGCCGTTCTGGGCCAGCCACGCAGGGCGAACAGCCAGTGGTGGAACCAGCTCATCCCCATCTGGAACCTCGTCGGCCTCGGCGCCACGGCGAAGCGCCTCAACGCCGCGCACACCTTCGTCAACTCACCGACCCGGGTCGGCGTCTTCACGACCTGGTTCTGGGCGCCTGGATGGTTCGGCTCGCAGACCCGCTACCTGCAGCGCCGAGTCAACATCCTGCACGACGTGCTCGCCTCGCAGAACGTCCGCGCCGGGTACTGAACCAAAGCGTTCCGGTGCTGGCCTCGGCGACCAGGCCCGCACCGGAACGCCGACGCGCCCAGACGCGGCCGAGGCCGCCCTGGCCATCTGAAAACCCGACGAATCGCTGCCCGGGTTGGCGAAGTCGCGAATGCTGGCATAACGAATGTCGGCGGCTCTTCTAATCCCCTGGGCAGGACTCCCCCGACGGGCGGGATACGCTCCCACCATCTGGAGACGTGGGAGGCGGCGCGGGTGGACAACCGGGTTGGTGTGGTGCGAACACCACCTACTGAGGGCAGAAATGCCGGCCAGTCGAGAGCCGCTGACAACACAGCCGGGCTTGTGAGGGAACTCCTCGAGATGCTCGGCATCGAGCTGGACGCTGCCATTCCCATCGACAGCGCCGCTACGCTGGCGCCGGCAGAAATCATGCCAGACCGCAACCCCGAGACGCACGAAAGAAGAACAGGTCGCCCAGGTCAGGGATCGGAGGTGGTGGTCGATGGATAGGACGGACCGCAACGTGCTGGCCACCGTCAGCTCACGGGTGCGCCACCGGCGGGCCGATCCCGCGCAACCGCTCGCGCGGCAGCCGGGAGTAGGCGGGCTCGCGATGCGTGGCCGAAGGCCGATCGGAAGCAGGTCAGGCCGCGGCTGAGGCGACGTTCTGTGCGGTGACCAGTTCGTGGACGAGATGCATCTTGTCCAGCGCCGGGGGCGGGAGAACAAAGGGATACAGATCCGGGCGGCCCATGGATCTGTTGATCATATTGAGCGACCACGCCAGTGGGAGCCACAGGTCGACGATCCGGGTGAACCCGACGTCACCGGCGAGCGGCGTCGTCAGGGTGGCACCGGTGGGGGCGAAGCCGAAGGCGGCGGCGGTGTCGAGGGTGTCGCGGATGTGGAGGTAGTGCGCGAAGGTCTCGGCCCAGTCCTCGGCGGGGTGCATCGTGGCGTAGGCGGAGATGTAGGTCTGCTGCCAACCTGCAGGCGGGCCTTGGCGGTAGTGCCGGTCCAGGGCCGCCTGGTAGTCGGCGTCCGGGTCGCCGAAGCGCGTTTCGAACCGGGTTCTGCCGTCGCCGCCGGCGGCGAGGACGGTGAAGTAGTAGTGACCGATCTCGTGGCGGAAATGACCGAGCAGGGTGCGGTAGGGCTCGGCCATCGACACGCGCAGCTGCTCGCGGTGCACATCGTCGCCTTCCGCCAGATCCAGAGTGATCACTCCGCTGGCGTGGCCGGTGATAACCTTCTGCTCGCTGCTGGAAAGCAGGTCAAAGCAGAGCCCCGACTCGGGATTCACGTCCCGTCCTCGGATCGGCAGGCCCAGCTCGGTCAACTCGAAGATAAGCCGCCGCTTCGCCGCTTCAGCCTCGGCGAAGGCCGGCAGCGCGTCGATGTCGGTGTTCGCTGGCCGGGTGCGGGTGAGCGCGCACGACCTGCACAGACCGTGGCCACTCCCGGGTGCGGCGAGCCAGTTGCACGCGGCGAGGCCGACGTTCTCGCACGCGGCAGCTCCGGTGCCATCACCTGCGACCCCCTCGCCGTCGAGGACGGCAAACGAGCGGGTGCCGACGTCGAAGCCGAGGCTGCTGTCGCAGGCGAGGCATCGCGAGTTCTCGAACGTCAACCGCTGCCCACAGTTGGGGCAGGAAAAATCACGCATCGCCGATTTCCTTGTCCGCGATCCCAGGTCCGGAGAACCGCAGACCAGCTACCGAGTTGTCACGGCTGCGGGCTACGCGCGGGTGCGCGCCGCGGTGGTGGAACGGCCGCGGCGCCCGCGGCCCCGGTGTCGACGGCCCGTTCCGGGTTATTCGCGAGCCGAGGACGGCTCTGCGCGGTTTCTTCCCCGGGTGCTCGTGGCCAACCATGCGGATCGGTCGGCTGGGCACCCGTCCGGCGTCGAACGATCCGCGCAAGACCAGAAACCGCTGTCAGCCCTCTGCGACCTCGAACCACACGGTCTTGCCGCCAGGGTCTGACCGAAGGCCCCACCGGGTAGCGAGGGTGTCGACGAGCCCGACACCTCGGCCGTTCGTGGCGTCGGGTCCGGCGGGAACGGCGACGGGAAGGTGGGCGGTACCGTCGGTGACCTCGACGCGGATACCGCCCGCGCAGACCCGAATGACGAGGTGGGCGGGTGGTCCGCCGTGCACGATGGCGTTCGTCACGGTCTCGCTGGCGAGCAGGACGGCCGTCTCGCAGGTGTCCGCCGCGAGGTTGGCCTCCCTGCACAGCCGCCGCACGGCGTGTCGCGTGTCGCGGACGACCGCGTGATCGGGCGGTATCCAGAACTCCTCGGTCCGCTCAGACTCCATGTCGGGACCCACCGCGGCGGTTGCGAGCTAAGCGCTCGAGATGCGGCTGTGCGCGCGCCCCGCCAGTCGGAAAGCACCGCGAGCGCGAACGTTCCTCGTGCCGACCCACTGTGACTTCCCCCGGTTTCTGCGGGCAGGGCCTGGTGCCGATGGACGCTGTCGGACCGGCGACGCGCCAGGACGACGTCGGCGGACGGCCATATCGGGCCGTCCGCCGATCTGATCCGCCAATGGCGACCGGCCGGATGAGCTGCGCGAAACGCTGCGGGAAAGCGATCATCGCGGACTCTCCTACCGCCAGCTGCTAGACCCGGCTGCGGCCGCGGCTGCCGGTCACGGCACGCACGATCAGGAGGAGAACGACCGCGCCGACGATCGCCGTGATCCAGGTCGAGATGTTGAAGAACGTATTCAGCGAGTGAACATGGAACAGCACCTTGGCAAGCCAGCCCCCAAGCAGCGCGCCGACAATCCCGACGACACCGGCGACAACCCAACCGGTCCGCTCACCCGTCAGCTTTTCCGCGATGAGACCCGCGACTAGGCCGAGCACGATCCACGCGATGATACCCATATCCACTGTCCCGCCTGTTGATGTTGTGCGTTGCCTCGGACCTACCCCGGCCGCCGATCGCCTAACCGGGCGTCGCCCGCTGTCCAGAGCTCAGGGCTCGCGTTTTGCCTGGTGGTGGGCGGGTGGGATCCGAATTCCACGATCGGACGGTGGCTCCCAACGTGGCTGCCAGACGCGGCAAGGACATCAAGTTGATCCACTTGGAGTCGCTCCGGTGGCTCCAGCCTGCTGTTAACGGTCATCGTCGGGATCGTCATCGCTTCGACGTGGGTTCCGCAGACCTGGTATTTCCTGGCATTTTCCGCCCGTCTGGTGACCGCCTCGAGGGGATTGTGGTGCGGGTGAACGACCAGCCCTGCGCCGAGCCGGGGCCGCGTTAGTACGGAGCCGGTGCTTTCAGCGCCGCCCGGGTCTCGTCGGGGCTGATGTCGTAGAGGCCGAGACGTTCGGTGTCGGCGACCATGTCAGCGAAGGCGAGGTCGGCGGCGTGGCGTTGGCGTCGGCGGTACTCGAGGAGGTCGTCGAGCCGGACCTTGCGGTGGCGGCTGGGCTTCTCGAACGGGATGACGCCACTTTCCAGCAGCCGAACCAGGGTGGTGCGGGAGATACGGAGCAGGTCTGCGGCTTCCTGGGTGGGCATCGTCAGATGGTGTGGAGCCACCGTGACGGCTAGGCCCGCCTTCATCGACGCGGCGACCTGCAGCAGCGCGAGGCCGCGGGCGGTGCCGGCGAGCGAGGTGGCCTGCCGTCGGGTTGCGGCGAGCGCACTGGCGAGGGCGCCGCGTGGCTCAGCCGGTGGTGGAGGCGCGGGCGACGAGGATCGGGGTGAAGATGACCTGCTCGTGCTGGTGGCGCGGGTTGGTCGACTCGTCGAGGACCAGCTCCGCGGCCCGCCGGCCCAGCTCCCGGCGTGGCTGGCGGACCGAGGTGAGCGGCACCGCCGCGGCGCCGGCGAACTCGATGTCGTCGTAGCCGACGATCGCGACGTCGTCGGGCACCCGCCAGCCTCGCCTGATGCACTGCTGGAGGAGCCCGAGCGCGACGAGGTCGTTGGCGCAGAACACCGCGGTCGGCCGGCGCCGGGTGGGAATGCCGGCGAGCTGCTCGCCGGCCGACCGGCCCTCGTCGACGGTCAGGGCGGCGCAGTCGAGCAGCGTCAGGTCCCCCGGGGCCATCCCGGCCTCCTCCCAGGCCAGGCGGGCGCCCTCGTACCGGTCGGTGATCTGGCCGATGGACAGCGGGCCGCCGACGAACGCGACGCGGCGGTGGCCGAGGTCGAGCAGGTGCTCGATCGCGAGGCGGCCACCGAGCACGTCGTCGACGGCGACGGCGCAGAAGTCGTCGAACTTGCGGACCCGGTCGACGATGACCAGCGGGGTGCCCTTCGCCGTAAGGTCGTCGAGGGCGGCGCTCCCGGGATCCACTGGCGTGATCAGGATGCCGCGCACCCGCTGCTGCTGGAGCTGCTCCAGGTAGGCGACCTCTCGCGACGGGCGGCCGTCGCTGTTGCACAGGAACAGCGACAGGCCGAACGCCTCGGCGACGTGCTCGATGCCCTGGGCGACATCGGTGAAGAACGGGTTGCCGGCGTCGAGCATCACGTACGCCAGGACGCTGCTCACCCCGGCCCGCAGCGACCGCGCCGACTCGTTGCGCACGAAGCCGAGCTCGGCCATCGCCCGCTCGACCCGCTCGCGGGTGGCCGCGCTGACCAGGTCGGGGCGGTTGAGCACGTTGGAGACCGTCCCCAGTGACACGGCGGCAGCCGCGGCGACGTCCTTCACCGACGCCCGGCGTTCACGTGGCCGGGGAACCTCCGCCATCCGCCCTCCCCTGGAGTCCGCCTGATCTTCCATCCCAGCCGGCTCGATTGAATCGCTCCAAACCCAGGCGAGTCAACAGGACCAGCACGTGGCCATGGATGTCCCGACGAATGACTTGACGGGAGTGATGCGGGTCTCCTATCGTCCACACGTCTTTTGAAACCTTTCAAGGGGGGCGCGCATGCCTGAACCGGCAGCGGCCACTGCGGTGCTGGAGCTGCGGGACGTAACCAAGGCCTTCGGGTCCGTGGTCGCGCTGCGCTCGGGCTCGCTCACGGTCGAGCGCGGGTCAGTCCACGCGCTCGTCGGCGAGAACGGCGCGGGCAAGTCCACGCTCGTGAAGATCGTCGCTGGCGTGTACCAGCGCGACGCCGGCACGTTCCGCTTCCTCGGCCAGGACGTCGACTTCGCCTCGACGGCCGCGTCGAAGGCCGCCGGGATCGCGGTGATCTACCAGGAGCCGACGTTGTTCCCCGACCTGTCGGTCGCCGAGAACATCTTCCTGGGGCGCCAGCCGCTGGGCCGGCCGCGGCGGATCGACCGGCCGGCGATGTACGCCGCCGCCGAGGCGCTGTTCGCCCGGCTCGGGGTCCGGCTCGACCCGCGCAGGCAGGCTCGCGGCCTCTCGATCGCCGACCAGCAGATCATCGAGATCGCGAAGGCCATCTCGCTCGACGCCAGCCTCCTGATCATGGACGAGCCGACCGCGGCGCTCAGCGGGGTCGAGGTCGAGCGCCTGTTCGCCGTCGCCCGCGGCCTGCGCGACGAGGGCCGCGGCCTGGTGTTCATCTCCCACCGGTTCGACGAGGTGTTCGCGCTGTGCGACACGGTCACGGTGATGCGCGACGGCCAGTACGTCTCGACGGAGCGGGTCGCCGACACCAGCGTCGACCAGATCGTCGCCCGGATGGTCGGCCGCGAGGTCTCCGAGCTGTTCCCGAAGACGCCGGCGCCGATCGGCGACGTCGTCCTCGACGTGCGCGGGCTGTCCGCGGCCGGGGTCTTCCGGGACGTGAGCCTCACCGTCCGCGCCGGGGAGATCGTGGGGCTCGCGGGCCTGGTCGGCGCCGGGCGCAGCGAGGTCGCGCGGGCGGTCTTCGGTGTCGACCGGTACGACGCCGGCTCGGTGCGGATGTTCGGCCGGCCGGTACGGGCCCACGACGTGCGCGCGGCAATCAGGGCCGGCATGGCGTTCGTCCCGGAGGACCGGCGCGGGCAGGGGCTGACCACGCAGGCGTCGGTCGCCCGCAACGTCGCGTCCGTGATCCGGCGGGGCCTCGCCCGGGGCGGCCTGCTGACCACCGCGGCCGAGAACCGGGCCGCCGGCCCGTGGAGCGCGCGCCTCGAGGTCAAGACCGCGGCCCTGGACATGGCCGCCGAGACGATGAGCGGCGGCAACCAGCAGAAGGTGGTCCTCGCCAAGTGGCTGGCGACCGAGCCAAAGCTGCTCATCATCGACGAGCCGACCCGGGGGATCGACGTCGGCACCAAGGCCGAGGTGCACCGGCTGCTCTCGGACCTCGCGGGCCGGGGCCTCGCGATCCTGATGATCTCCTCCGAGCTGCCCGAGGTGCTCGGCATGGCGGACCGGGTGCTCGTCCTGTGCGAGGGCGAGCTCACGGCGGAGCTCGACCGCGCGGACGCAACCCCCGAGCGGGTCATGCACGCCGCGACCCGGTCGGCGCGCCCAATCGACACGCCAGCCGCGGCTCCGGTGGAGGTGACCGCGTGACCACGCTGACCGCCCCGGGCACCCTCTCCTCGCCGCTCCGGCACACTCTGGCGGGACTGCTGCGTTCCCGGGAGATCGCCATCGCGGTCGTCGCCGTCCTCGTTGTGGCGGTGACGACGGCGAAGAACCACCAGTTCCTGTTCGCCGCCAACGGCTGGCGGGACCTGCTGCTGACGCCGTCGATCCTGCTGCTGCTCGCGGTCGGCGAGACGGCGGTCGTCATCACCCGCAGCGTCGACCTGTCGATCGGCTCGGTGGTCGGCCTGACGGCCTACCTCACCGGAAGGCTGTTCATCGCCCACCCCGGGCTGCCCGTCGGGCTGGTCTTCCTGATCGGGCTCGCGGCGGGCGGCGTGCTCGGCCTGGTCAACGGCGTGCTGGTCGCCTTCGGGCGGGTGCCGGCACTGGTGATCACGCTCGGGACGATGTACGTCTACCGCGGGATCTTCCTCACCTGGGCGGGCAGCAACCGGGTCAACGCCTCGGACCTGCCTGACTCGTTCCTCCGGCTGGGCACGCAGCAGGTCCTCACGATCCCGGTGCTCACGATCATCGCGGTCGTCGTCCTCGCCGTGGCGGGCTACTACCTCTACTCGGCGCGCGGCGGCCGGGAGCTGTACGCGATCGGCTCGGATCCCGACGCGGCCAGGCTCTACGGCCTGCGGGTCACCCGCCGGGTGCTGACGGCCTTCGTGCTCTCCGGCGCGATGGCGGGGCTCGCCGGCGTCGCCACCGCCGCCCGGTACGGCACGGTCAGCGCGAACGCCGGGCTCAACCTGGAGCTTCAGGCCGTCGGGGCCGCGGTGATCGGCGGGGTCGCCATCTTCGGCGGCAGCGGCACCGTCTGGGGCGCGGCCCTCGGCGCCTTCCTGCTGGTCACGATCAACCGCGCTCTCCCGGTCATCGGCGTCCAGGACTTCTGGCAGCAGTTCGTCGTCGGCGCGATGATCATCGGCGCCATCGTCCTCGACCGGGTCCTGTCGATCCGCCGCGACCGAAAGATCGCCGCGGCGACATCGGCGGCACGAGCGGCCGCTAGGGGGAACTCGTGACCACCGCCGCTACCGCGCAACCGACGGCCAGCCGGCAGTACCCCGCCCACGGCACCCCCTGGTGGCGCCGGGTCCTGCTGACCCGCGAGTTCGCGATCATCGGTCTGCTGGTCGTCGCGTTCCTCTACGCGAACGCCGCCGTGCCGCACTTCAACAGCCCGCTGACGCTCTACTTCCTCGGGCTGGACAACGCCGAGATCATGCTGATCGCGCTGCCGCTGGCGTTGGTCGTCATCACCGGCGAGATCGACCTGTCGGTAGCCAGCGTGGTCGGCCTCAGCAGCGTCCTCGTCGGCCTGCTACACCAGGACGCGGGGCTCAGCATCCCGCTGGCCGGGCTGATCGCGATCGTGGCCGGCGCGGTCGCCGGGGCGTTCAACGGCTTCCTGGTGGCCTACGTCCGGCTGCCCTCGCTCGCGGTGACGATCGGCACGATGGCGCTGTTCCGCGGCCTGGCCGTGGGACTGCTCGGCACCAAGGCCAAGACCGAGTTCCCCACGTACTGGACGCACCTGGCCCAGGAGCACATCGGTAGCAGCCGGTACCCGGTCATCGTCATCCCGATCCTGGTGCTGCTTGTCTTCTTCGTCTGGCTGCTGCACTTCTCGCCGTTCGGCCGGGGGGTCTACGAGATCGGCCTCAACGACGAGGCGGCCCACTTCAGCGGCGTCAACGTGGAACGCACCAAGTTCCTGCTGTTCGTACTCACCGCGACGATCTCGGCCTTCGCCGGCATCTACATCACGCTGCGCAACGGCAATGCCCGCGGTGACAACGCCACCGGCGACGAGCTCAAGATCGTGGCCGCCGTCCTGCTCGGCGGGGTCTCGATCTTCGGCGGCCGGGGCGCGCTGCACGGGGTCGTCGCCGGCGTGCTGCTCCTCGGGGTCATCCAGAGCGCCCTGCGCCTGGAGAACGTCACCGTCAATGTGATCAACATCGTCATCGGGGTCCTGCTCGTGCTCTCGGTGATCTCCTCGTCCGTTCTCTCCTGGCTGTCCAGGCAGCGCTCCGGACCGTCGCCCGGGCTCTTCCGACGACGACCAGCCGTCGCTGCCGCAGTTCCCTTTCCCGGGACAGCACCAACCACAAAGGGGTAAATGACAATGACGTCCATCAACCGGCGGCTCACGGGCGTCGCCGCGGTGACGCTGGCAGGCGCGCTCGCCCTGGCCGCGTGCGGCAGCAGCGGCGGTAGCTCGGGCGGATCGGGTGGGAAGGGCGACGCCGGGACCATCACCTTCCTGCCCAAGAACCTTGGCAACCCCTACTTCGACGCCAGCGACGCAGGTGGCAAGAAGGCGGTCGGGGAACTCGGCGGGACCTACAGCGAGGTCGGCCCGGACACCGCCGGCCCCGACGCCCAGGTCTCGTTCATCAACACGGCGGCCCAGCAGGGCGTGAAGGCTCTCGTCATCTCCGCCGACGACCCGAAGGCGCCGTGCGACGCGCTCCAGCAGGCGCGCTCCGCCGGCACCAAGATCGTCACCTTCGACTCCGACACCGACGCGTCGTGCCGTGACCTGTTCGTGAACCAGGCGTCGGCGGCCGGCATCGCGAAGTCCGAGGTCGACCTGCTAGCCAAGCAGATCGGGGACTCGGGCGAGGTCGCGATCCTCTCCGCGGCGGCCAACGCGACGAACCAGAACACGTGGATCGACCTGATGAAGAAGGATCTGGCGGCGAGCCACCCGAACATCAAGCTCGTCGACGTCGTCTACGGCAACGACGACGACCAGACGTCGTTCGACAAGACCGCCGCGCTGCTCTCGGACCACCCGAACCTCAAGGGCATCATCTCGCCCACCACCGTCGGCATCGCCGCGGCGGCGCGCTACCTCGACACCTCGTCGTACAAGGGCAAGGTCGCGCTGACCGGCCTGGGCACGCCGTCCCAGATGCGCAAGTACGTCGAGGACGGCACCGTGACGTCGTTCGCGCTGTGGAACCCGAACGACCTCGGCTACCTCGCGGCGTACGCCGCGGACGCGCTGGTCAAGGGCACGATCACCGGCAAGCAGGGTGACACCTTCACCGCCGGAACCCTCGGCAAGCACACCGTCGGCGCGAACGGCGAGGTCCTCCTCGGCGACCCGTTCGTCTTCGACAAGACCAACGTCGCCCAGTTCAACTTCTGATCTGCCGAACCGTGCCGGGCCCGGCCGCGTGCCGGGCCCGGCACGGGACCCCGACGTCGCGGTCGCGGGGATGGATTCCACCGAGGTCAACAGCCGCTGGCAGGCCGAGATGGCGGAGTTCTTCGAGGGCCTCGCCGGGCGGACACCGGACCACGGATTCCTCGTCTTAGCGGAAATCTTTCATCTGTCAGAAGAGCGTGCGCTGCCGCCCGGGCAACCTGCGACGGCAGCGACACCGACGCCAGAAGAGACGTGACATGACATCCCGATTCCAGGAGATCGCGCTCCTGCTCGAGGGCCAGGCGGTCGAGGTTCCCTCGTGGGCCTACGGCAACTCGGGTACCAGGTTCAAGGTCTTCGGCAGCCCGGGCACGCCCCGCACGGTCGAGGAGAAGATCGCCGACGCGGCCACCGTGCACCGCCTCACCAGGCTCGCTCCCTCGGTCGCGCTGCACATCCCGTGGGACAGGACCGATGACTACGGCGCGCTGCGGCGTTACGCCGAGGACCTCGGCATCCGGCTGGGCACGATCAACTCCAACACCTTCCAGGACGACGACTACCGGCTCGGCGCCCTGACCCACACGGACCCGAAGATCCGGCAGAAGGCGATCGACCACCACTTCGAGTGCCTCGACATCATGGCCGTCACCGGCTCGCGGGACCTGAAGATCTGGCTCGCCGAGGGCACCAACTATCCCGGCCAGGGCGACCTGCGCGGCCGGCAGGACCGGCTCGCCGAGTCCCTGCGGACCATCTACGACCGCCTCGGCGCGGGCCAGCGGCTCGTGCTGGAGTACAAGCTCTTCGAGCCGGCCTTTTACCACACCGACGTGCCCGACTGGGGCACGGCGTACACGCAGGTCGCGGAGCTCGGGGAGCGGGCGGTCGTCTGCCTGGACACCGGCCACCACGCCCCGGGCACGAACATCGAGTTCATCGTGACCCAGCTGCTGCGGCTGGGAAAGCTCGGCTCGTTCGACTTCAACAGCCGCTTCTACGCCGACGACGACCTGATCGTCGGCGCCGCCGACCCGTTCCAGCTTTTCCGCATCCTGGTCGAGGTGGTGCGCGGCGGCGGTTATCGGCCGGTCGACGAGGGCGGTGTCGCCTTCATGCTCGACCAGTGCCACAACATCGAGAAGAAGATCCCCGGTCAGATCCGCTCGGTGCTCAACGTGCAGGAGATGACCGCCCGCGCGCTGCTGCTCGACCGGGCGGCGCTCGCCGCCGCGCAGGAGGCCGGCGACGTCCTGGCGGCCAACGAGATCTTCATGGACGCCTTCTACACCGACGTGCGGCCCGCGCTCGCCGCCTGGCGCGAGGAGCGGGGACTGCCCGCGGACCCCCTGCGCGCCTACCTGGCCAGCGGCTACCAGGAACGCATCGAGGCCGAGCGGGTTGGTGGCACGCAGGCAGGATGGAGCTAGCAATGACGAACCCGACAGTGGCCCAGCTGATCGCCCGGTCGAACCGGCTCGGCGCTGACCCGAAGAACACCAACTACGCGGGCGGGAACACCTCGGCGAAGGGCAGCGAGACGGACCCGGTCACCGGCCAGGCGGTCGAGCTGATGTGGGTGAAGGGTTCGGGCGGCGACCTCGGCACGCTCACCGAGAACGGCCTGGCCGTGCTGCGGCTCGACCGGCTGCGCGGCCTCGTCGACGTCTATCCCGGCGCCGAGCGCGAGGACGAGATGGTCGCCGCGTTCGACTACTGCCTGCACGGCCGGGGCGGGGCAGCCCCGTCCATCGACACCGCCATGCACGGCCTGGTCGACGCCGCCCACGTCGACCACCTCCACCCCGACGCCGGCATCGCGGTCGCGACCGCCGCCGACGGCGAGGCGCTCACCGGGGCGATCTTCGGCGAGCAGGTCGTGTGGGTGCCGTGGCGCCGGCCCGGCTTCCAGCTCGGCCTCGACATCGCCGCGATCAAGGAGAAGAACCCGAGGGCCGTCGGCTGCGTCCTCGGCGGGCACGGCATCACCGCGTGGGGCGACACCGGCGACGAGGCCGAGCGCAACTCGCTGTGGATCATCGACACCGCCGCGGCGTACATCGCCGAGCATTCCCGGCCCGAGCCGTTCGGCGCGGTCCTGCCCGGCCATGAGCCGCTGCCGGCGGAGCAGCGCCGAGCCAGGGCCGCGGCGCTGGCCGCCACCCTCAGGGGCATCGCCTCGGCGGACCGGCCGATGGTGGGCCATTTCAACGACTCCGACGCGGTGCTCGACTTCCTCTCCCGTGCCGAGCACCCCCGGCTCGCCGCGCTCGGCACCAGCTGCCCTGACCACTTCCTGCGCACGAAAGTCAAGCCGCTCGTTCTCGACCTGCCCGCCACCGCGACCGTCGAGGAGTCGATCGCGCGGCTGCGCGAGCTGGCCGAGGCCTACCGGGAGGACTACCGGGCGTACTACCAGCGGCACGCCACCGCCGACTCCCCCGCGATCCGCGGCGCCGACCCGCTGATCGTGCTCATCCCGGGCGTCGGAATGTTCAGCTACGGCAAGGACAAGCAGACCGCCCGTGTCGCCGGCGAGTTCTACGTCAACGCCATCAACGTCATGCGCGGCGCCGAGGGCCTGTCCACATACGCACCGATCGACGAGGCCGAGAAGTTCCGGATCGAGTACTGGGCGCTCGAGGAGGCCAAGCTCGCGCGGATGCCGAAGCCCAAGGCCCTGGCGACGCGGGTCGCGCTGGTCACCGGCGCCGCCAGCGGCATCGGCCGGGCCACCGCGCGGCGGCTCGCCGCCGAAGGTGCCTGTGTCGTCATCGCCGACCTTGACGCGGAGAAGGCCCGGGCCGCCGCCGCCGAGATCGGCGGGCCTGACGTCGCGGTCGGTGTCGCGGCCGATGTCTCGGACGAGGCTGCCGTACAGGCGGCGGTCGACGCGGCGGTGCTGGCGTTCGGGGGCCTCGACCTGGTCGTGAACAACGCGGGCCTGTCGCTGTCCAAGTCGCTGCTGGAGACCACCGGCGCGGACTGGGACCTGCAGCACGACGTGATGGCGAAGGGCTCGTTCCTCGTCTCGAAGGCCGCCGCGAAGGTGCTCCTCGAGCAGGGAATGGGCGGCGACATCGTCTACATCTCGTCCAAGAACTCGGTCTTCGCCGGCCCCAACAACATCGCCTACTCGGCGGCGAAGGCCGACCAGGCCCACCAGGTGCGGCTCCTGGCCGCCGAGCTCGGCGAGCACGGCATCCGCGTCAACGGCATCAACCCGGACGGGGTGGTCGCCGGGTCCGGGATCTTCGCCGGCGGCTGGGGCGCGCGGCGGGCCGCGGTCTACGGCGTCGAGGAGAAGGACCTGGGCAGGTTCTACGCGCAGCGCACCATCCTCAAGCGCGAGGTGCTGCCGGAGCACATCGCGAACGCCGTCTTCGTCCTCGCCGGGCCGGAGCTGACCCACACCACCGGAGTGCACCTGCCCGTCGACGGGGGCGTCGCCGCCGCCTTCCTTCGATGAGCCCCGCCCAGGATTCGGCGCGGCGGGTCGCCGCAGTCGACCTCGGGGCGACCAGCGGGCGGATCATGGCCGTCGAGGTCGGCCCGGGGCGTCTCACGCTTGAGGAGGCGCATCGCTTCCCGAACGGCGCCGTGCCCGTCGGGTCCTCGTTGCTGTGGGACGTGGTCGGCATCCACCGCGAGATCCTCGCCGGCCTGCGGGCCGTCGCCGCGGGCGGCCCGCTCGAGGGCATCGGGATCGACTCCTGGGCCGTCGACTACGGGCTGCTAGACCGGGACGGGACACTGCTCGCGACGCCATACTCGCACCGCGACCGGCGCACGGACGGCGTCGCCGAGCAGGTCCTGCGCAAGATCGGCGCGGCGGAGCTGTACGCCGTCACCGGGGTGCAGCAGCTGAGCTTCAACACCGTCTACCAGCTCGTCGCCGCCAGCGGCACCGCGGCGCTCGACGCGGCGCGGACGCTGCTGCTCCTGCCGGACCTGTTCGGCTACTGGCTGACCGGCGAGGCCCGGGCCGAGCGCACCAACGCCTCGACCACGCAGCTCTACGACGTCACCCGCCGGGAGTGGTCGGCCGACCTGGCGCGCCGCGTCGGCGTGCCGTCGGAGATCCTCCCGGCGCTGGTCGACCCGGGCGCGCGGATCGGGACGCTGCTCGCGGGCGTCGCCACCGACCTGGGCGTCGGCACCGGCGTGCCGGTCATCGCGGTCGGCTCCCACGACACCGCCTCCGCCGTCGTCGGCGTGCCCGCCGAGGACGGCGACTTCGCCTACATCTCCTCGGGGACGTGGTCGCTCGTCGGCCTCGAACTCGACCGGCCGGTGCTCACCGAACAGGCCCGGCTGGCCAACTTCACCAACGAGACCGGCGTCGATGGCACGATCCGCTTCCTGCGCAACGTCATGGGGCTGTGGGTGCTCTCCGAGTGCACCCGCGCCTGGGAGGCCGAGGGCCCCGTCGACCTGGCCGCGCTGCTCGCCGGCGCGGCGGCCGCCCCGCCGCTGCGGACCGTCGTCGACATCGACGACCCGGCGCTGCTCGCGCCCGGGACCGCCGCCGACCCGATGCCTGCGCGCCTCGGCGCCCTCGCCCGGCGCGGCGGCGAACCCGGCCCGGACAGCCGAGCGGCCGTGGTTCGCTGCGTCCTCGACTCGCTCGCACTCGCCTACCGGCGGGCGCTGCGCACCGCGGCGGGGCTCGCCGGGCGCCACCCGCGGGTCGTCCACGTCGTCGGTGGCGGGTCCCGCAACGCGCTGCTGTGCCAGCTCACCGCCGACGCCTGCGGGCTGCCGGTCCTCGCCGGGCCGGCGGAGGCGGCCGCGCTGGGCAACGCGCTCGTGCAGGCGCGCACGCTCGGCGCGGACCTGCCGGACCTCGCGGCGATGCGCTCCCTGATCCGGCGCACCCACGACGTGGCCCGCTACGAGCCGCGCGCCGCCGGGCTCGACTGGGATGCCGCGCAGCGGCGGGTCACGGGAGGATGAGTGACATGCGGGTCGCGCTGATGGTCACCTGCATCAACGACGCGCTGTTCCCGCGGACGGGGCAGGCGGTCGTGACGCTGCTGCGCAGGCTGGGCGTCGACGTCGAGTTCCCGGCGGCGCAGACGTGCTGCGCGCAGCCGATGGTCAACACCGGCTATCTGGACGAGGCGGTTCCGGTGGTCCGCACCTTCGTATCCGCCTTCGCCGGGTACGACGCTGTGGTCACGCCGTCCGCGTCGTGCGCGGCGTCCGCCCGCCATCAGCACGCGCTGGTCGCCCGGCGCTCCGGCGACGCCGGTCTGCGGGCCGCGGTCGACGCGGTGTCGCCCCGGGTCCGTGAACTGTCCGAGTTCCTCGTCGACGTGCTGGGAGTGACCGACGTGGGCGCCTACTACCCGCACACCGTGACCTACCACCCCACCTGCCACTCGCTGCGGATGCTCGGCGTCGGCGACCGCCCGCGCCAGCTGTTGTCGCGGGTGCGTGGCCTGACGCTGCTCGACCTGCCGGGCGCCGACCAGTGCTGCGGCTTCGGCGGCACGTTCGCCGTGAAGAACGCCGACACGTCGGTCGCGATGGGCGCCGACAAGGCGCGCGGCGTCCGGAACACGGGTGCCGAGGTGCTCGTGGCCGCGGACAACTCCTGCCTGATCCATATCGGCGGGGTGCTGTCGCGCCAGCGGGCGGGGGTCCGGACGGTGCATCTCGCCGAGATCCTGGCGGCGACGGAATGAGCGCGACGTTCGTCGGGATGCCGCCGTTCCCGGTCGCCGCGCGCGAGAAGCTGGCGGACTCGCAGCTGCGGCGCAACCTCGCGCACGCCACCGGCACCATCCGCGCCAAGCGCGCCCGCCTGGTCGCCGAGGTCGACGCGTCCGTCGACGGCGGCTGGGAGGCGCTCCGGCTCGCCGGCGCGGCCGTGAAGGAGACGGCGCTGCTCTCCCTCGATCGGCAGCTCGTGACGCTGGAGGAGGCGCTGACGCGGGGCGGCGCGACGGTCCACTGGGCGCGCGACGCCGCGGAGGCGAATGGGATCGTCACCTCGGTCGTGAAGGCGCACGGCGCCAACGAGGTCGTCAAGGTCAAGTCGATGGCCACCCAGGAGATCGGCCTCAACGAGGCGCTGGCCGCCGAGGGCATCGCCGCCTGGGAGACCGACCTCGCCGAGCTGATCGTGCAGCTCGGCGAGGACCTGCCCTCCCACATCCTGGTACCGGCGATCCACCGCAACCGCGCGGAGATCCGCGAGATCTTCCTGCGGACCATGGGCGACGCCGGCCGGCCGGCCCCCGCGGACCTCACCGACACCCCGGCCGTCCTCGCCGCCGCAGCGCGCGAGCACCTGCGGGAGAAGTTCCTGCGGGCCAAGGTCGGTGTCTCCGGCGCCAACTTCGCCGTCGCCGAGACCGGCACGCTCGTCGTCGTCGAGTCCGAAGGCAACGGCCGGATGTGCCTGACCCTGCCCGAGGTACTCATCTCGGTCGTCGGCATCGAGAAGGTCGTCGCGACCTGGGACGACCTCGACCCGCTGCTGCGGCTGCTCCCGCGCTCGTCGACCGGCGAGCGGATGAACCCGTACACGTCGATGTGGACCGGCGTCACCCCCGGCGACGGGCCTCAGGAGGTGCACGTCATCCTGCTCGACAACGGCCGGACGCGGGCGCTCGCCGACGAGGTCGGCCGGCAGGCGCTGCGGTGCATCCGCTGCTCGGCGTGTCTCAACGTCTGCCCGGTCTACGAGCGCACCGGCGGGCACGCCTACGGCTCGGTCTACCCGGGACCGATCGGCGCCATCCTCAACCCGCTCCTGCGCGGGGTCGGCCACGACCCGCAGGTCGACTCGCTGCCCTACGCGTCTTCGCTGTGCGGCGCCTGTTTCGATGCCTGCCCGGTCCTCATCGACATCCCGTCGGTTCTGGTGGACCAGCGCGCGAAGGTCGTCGACGCGCACCGTGGCGGGCTGCCCAAGCCGGAGGCCGTCGCCATGAAGGCGGCCGCGATCGGTCTCGGGGGTGCGCGGCGCCTCGCCTTTGGCGAACGGTTCACCCGGCTAGGCCTGTGGTTCGCCCGGCGCGCCGGCGCCTCGGCCTGGACCTCGGCCCGCGACCTCCCGCCCGCGCCCCCCGAGTCGTTCCGCCAGTGGTGGAGCCGCACGGACGGAGGCAGACGGTGAACGCCCGCGAGCAGATCCTGAGCAGCGTCAGGTCCGCATTGTCGGGGGTCTCGGAGTCGTCGAGCGCATCTGGTGCGGCCGCTTCGGAGGACTCGACGTTCTCCCCCGATCTGGGTGCGACGTTGGCCCGCGGTTCGGGCGCTGCGTTGGTTCGGGAGGCGCCGTGGCCCGCCGCGCGGCGGAAAGCTGTCGCCGACCCGGTTGCCCTGTTCGCCGAGCGCGTCGCTGACTATCGGGCGACGGTGGTGCACAGTCTGGCCGCGTCGTTGCCGGACGCCGTCGCGGCGGCGCTGCCTTCCGGCGTGGCCGTCGTGGTTCCGGCGGGGCTGACGGTCCCGGTCGCGGGAGCGCTCGTTGACGAAGGCGCGCTGAGCGCCGCCGAACTCGACCGGGTGGACGCCGTCGTCACCGAGGCCCAGGTCGGCATCGCCGAGACAGGAACACTCGTGCTCGACCACGGCCCCGGCCAGGGCCGGCGGGCCATCACCCTCGTCCCCGACCGCCACATCTGCATCGTCCGCGCCGACCAGATCGTGCTCGACGTTCCCGACGCGGTCACGCTGCTCGCCCCGTCGATCCGCGCCGGCCGCCCGCTGACCTGGATCAGCGGCCCCTCCGCCACCAGCGACATCGAGCTCAACCGGGTCGAGGGCGTCCACGGCCCCCGCACCCTGATCGTGATCATCGTTGGGGACCTGCATGCCCTCCAGGCCAGCCGACAGCTGGCCGAGACTGCCCAACCTCGCACGACCACGACCGACCCAAACCGTGCCAAATCGATAGATATCACGGCACGTCGGGGTAGGGATGGGCATCGAGAAGCCGGGTAGCCGTGTCGTCGTCGATCAGCGAGTTGGCGACGAGCCAGTGGACGGCACGGCGGCTGCGGTGCACCGATCGGCCTGCGTGCCGGTGGATCTCGGAGCTGTTCGTGCGATGGTCGTCACCTGGGCAGGTGAGCACCCTGTCATCGACCCTTCAGGATACGTGTGCTGTCATTCGGCTACTCGGGCCATGAGGTTGGCCTGTCCGTGTTCGTCGAGCAGGCCGGGGAACCGGGATTCGCCCGAGGCGTATGTGAGGCAGCGTTCGGTCAGGTCGGCTGTCATGCCGGTGTGTTCGGCGAGGAAGCGGATCCACTCGGGCAGTACCGCGATCAACTGGGTGGCGAAGTCGTCCTGGTAGAAGTCGCGCAGGTGCAATACCGACGCGGCGACCTTGTGCGGCGAGCAGCGCGGGTACAGGCTGGGGTGCTCGCACGGGGACCAAGACTCGGCCAACTCCGCGGCGAGGTCGCCAGCACCAGCGGGGCCCTGGTCGGATTCGTCGCCGGTCGGCCTGTCGTGGTGGCCGATCCGCCGCAGCCGGCGGGCGAACTGTTCGGCCGCGGTGTCTGCGCTCAGCCGTGGAAGCGGGCGCCCGCGGGCGCGGCCGGCCGCTTGCCGGACGGTGCGGCCGAGCCGGCGGCTGCGCAGGAGCTCGGCATACTGAGCCTGGTCTTCTCCGCCAGGCCGGATGCCCTCCACCTCGCCGGTCAGAAGCGCGTCGAGCGTCTCTGCGTCGTCCGCCGGGGTAAGGGTGGCCTCGGCGGCGGAGGGGCCAACGGCCTGCTGCCATTCGGCCAGCGCGGTCTCGGCGGAAGAGTGAAAGCCGCTGTGCACGGTGACGACCTCATATCCGCAGGCGTCCACGTCCCACAGGTACCACCGCTGCGAGCCGTCCGCCGAAGTGAAGGGCGCGACCACGGCCCAGCGGGTGCCGTAGCTGTTCCGCGCCCACTGGGCCGGGCCGGTCACGGCACGCCCGCGGGTGGCCCACTGTGCCGCGGCGTCGTCCAGGTGCTCGGCGACCAGATCCCGCGCGGACACACTCAGCGGCTCCGGCAGCACACCGGCGACGACGGCCAGCAATCTGCGCACCGCCGCGACGTCACCGCCGGAATCCTCGGGCTCGTGCAGCCGCCCGTCGAGCGCGGACAGCACGGCGCGGACGAAGTCGTCCGGGTTGACCCTGTCCTCCAGTGCACCGCCCTCGTACTGGGTCATCGCCGCGCCGAAGCGGACGCAGAAGTCATCTTCGAGTTCGTCGTCGGACCGGCCGGGAGCGGCCGTGATCAACGTGTCGACCATGGGTCCGGCGGAGTCCGCGGCGAGCGCGGTGCGGTGCTCGTCCAGCCGGCGACGGTACTCGAACAGTTCCCGCAGTGGGTTGGCCTGTGTTCCCCTGGTGGGGATCGGTACCCCAGACCGGCCCGAGGAACGGCGACCGGACGGCGACTTCTTCTTCCGCTTACGAGACACGGGCACGGCACCGAATCGTACCGAGCAGACAGCGGAGACCCGCCGGAGTACCACTTGAAGGCACAGGAGCCGCCCGTCGCTGGCTTCACGGAATACCCGGCGAGGCGGTGGGTGAGGGCTGTAAGGTCATTCGATTTGAGCGACGACTGTAGCGACGGCAGCAGCGCCGAGTCCGCGAGCCGTTGTCGGGACCGTCCGCGGTCCCGACATCGTCAGCGCGGTCGGTAGAAGTCAGCGCGGTGATCTACCTCAAGTACATGCACGGTACGAGCAACGTCGTCGATGCGGTAGACGATGCGGTAGGTGCCGCGTCGGGCGCCGTGGCATCCCTTCAGCGGGCCGAATAGCGGCTTGCCAACGCGGTAGGGGTTCGTGGTCAGGGCGGCGTCGCAGAACTCGAGGACGGCGGCGGTGATTGGTTCGGGCAGTCGCTTGGCCAGGGCCCGCCGGGCGGCCGGTTGGAAACGTATGGCGTAGGGTTCGGGGCTCCCGGCGGAGCTCATGTTCCGGTGACTCGTCGGCGGGCCACCTCGGCGCGCATGGTCGCCAGATCCACACCCTCCTCGCCGCGGCCGAGCGCCGCCAGGCTCTCGGTGATTCGCCTGACGGCCTCGGTGTCGCTGAGGATCTCGAGGGTCGTCTCGAGACCCTCGAGGTCGTCGACGGAGACGATGACCGCCTCGGCTTCGCCGTTGCGGGTCAGCGTGATCCGCTCGTGCTGGTGGCGTACGCGACGGGCCAGGGCGGACAGGTGCGTCTTGGCCTCGGACAACGGGACGGACGTCGCGTCGATCGTCATGGTCCGAAGTCTCGTCCGGATTGGTCAGAATTTCGACCAGCCGCGTGCGACCGGCCACGCCACCGGCGGACGACCCGCGCACAGCGACCGCATGCCTGCCATCTCCGACACGCGAGTCGGCCTCGTGCGTGCGGTGAGGGCCAATGCGGCCGGCGACGGTCCGCGATCTCTGTAACGCGCGGGCGAATCAGCCGTTGGATACGATGAAGGCGACACCCCACCCGATCGCGGCCAGCACGACGGCAAAGCAGATGCCGGCAACGACGACGCCGAGCATGTTGCGGGTGGCGAACCGTCGCTCGACGTGCATGGCCGCAGGGAGGGCGGCTGTGCCGGCATCGACGCGGCTCGCCTGGGCGTCGACCGCGGCCGTCACGCCTGTCGTACGCCGGTCTGAGACGTGCAGCGCGCGTAGGCCGATCGCGAACACCGCGGGCAGGCCGGCGCCGCACAGCAGCCCGATGACGACGATCTTCCAGAGGGCGTCGAGATTGACCCAGGACGTCATCGGCGCCCCTCCGTTGCGAGGTGACGTCCGGTCCGCGACCTGCGTCGTTGCGCCGTCAGCACGTTCATGACTAGGCCGCCACCGGGGCGTCCGCGGCGGGCTGTGGCGCGGGGGTGGCTGGTACGGCTGTGCCGGCCCACTCGTCGGTGACGGTCGTGTGGCTGACCGGAGTCCGGCGGGAACGGGCGAACAACAGGCCGGAGCCGGCGGCCAAGATCAGGAACATGACGAGGACGCCGGACGTGCCGCCGATGGCGTTGACCAGGGCGTAGCAGCCGGCGCCGACCAGTCCGGCGGCCGGTAGCGTGAGCAGCCAGGCGGTGACCATGCGGCGGGCGACGTTCCAGTGGACCGTCGCGCCCCTGCGCCCCAGCCCGGTGCCGAGGATCGAGCCGGACGCCACGTGGGTCGTGGACAGCGAGTAGCCGAAGTGGCTGGACAGCAGGATGGTCGCGGCGGACGAGGAGTCCGCGGCGATCCCTTGTGGGGGCGTGATGTCGACCAGACCCTTGCCAAGAGTGCGGATGATGCGCCACCCACCGCAGTAGGTCCCGAGGCTGATCGCCAGGGCGCACGCCACGATCACCCAGGTCGGCGCCTTCGCCCCCGCCTGCAGGGATCCGTTGGCGATGAGCGCGAGGGTGATGACGCCCATCGTCTTCTGCGCGTCGTTGGTGCCGTGCGCCAACGACATCATCGACGCGGACCCGATCTGCCCCAGCCGCAAGCCCCGGTCACGGTCCCGCTGCGGCACGCCGCGGCTGATCCGCAACACCAGGTAGGTGCCGGACGCCGCGATCACCAGGGCGATGACCGGCGACAGGACAGCGGGGATCACGACCTTCTGGACCAGTCCGTGCCATTTGATGGCGTGTTCTCCCGCCGCGGCCAGCGCCGAGCCGATCACTCCGCCGATCAGCGCGTGGGAGGAACTGGACGGGATACCCAGGTACCAGGTCGCCAGGTTCCAGCTGATGCCGCCGGCGAGCCCGGCGAACACCACGGGCAGCGTGATCAGATGAGTGTTCACCAGTCCGCTGGCGATGGTCGCCGCGACGGACAGTGACAGGAACGCGCCGAGCAGGTTCAACACCGCGGCCGTCACGACCGCGACCCTCGGCCGCAACGCTCCGGTCGCGATCGAAGCCGCCATCGCGTTCGCGGTGTCATGGAAGCCGTTGGTGAAATCAAAGGCCAGAGCGGTCACGACGACCAGGACGAGCGCAGCGTCACCCACCCGGCAGTTGTAACCGCCGCGCAACACCCCTGTCGACGGCCACGCCAAATATCCTCATTGACTTCAGCGGCGATCCATCGTCCGTTCACTATCTGTTCATCATGACTTTCTGTTCACCATGACGTCAGAGAAGCATGGTCGCACGCTGAGCAACAGCCGCGCCACCCGCCGGAACCGCCGCGATAACCGAGCCAGAGGTGGATACGGTATGCGGCCCGCCGCACCCGCGAGATTCCGCCGCTCCCCCGACCGCGGCTGGCTCGCGCTCGGCGGCGAGCGCCCAAGTTGGCGGTCCGCCGATCGGCAGGGCGTACGTTCCCCCAGCAGACCTCGCCGGGTGGGGTAACCGCCTACTTCTCGGTCACGAACATCGGCGACGAGCTGGTCGCGGTACGCACGGCGGGCGCGGCGCAGGCCATGGTGCACGACACGGTCGAGCGCGGCGGCGTCGGCACGATGACCGCGATGGGCGGCCTGATCATCCGGGCACCGGGCGGTCGTCCTTGGCGTTCATCTCCTCAGGGAAGCTGAAGATGCTCGCGCGGCCCAGTGAGCGCGACGACGAGCCCGATCACGTCGTGCGAGGCCAACTCGCCCGCCTGCTCGAAGTGATCGACGCGCCGGCGTTCATTCTCGGCCGCCGCACCGACGTGTTGGCCTGGAACCCGCTGGGAAATGCGATATTCGGTTTCAGCAGGCAGGCCAGAGGCGACCGGAACTCGGCACGCTACGTGTTCACCAACCCGCGAAGCAGTGAGGTTTTACCCGGACTGGTCAACCGTCGCGGCCGAGACCGTTGCATGGCTGCATCTGGACGCGGGGCGCCATCCGCGGGACCCGGAGCTAGCTTCGCTCGTGGGTGAGCTGTCGATCGCGAGTCCGGAGTTCCGGCGACTCTGGGCGCGCCATGACGGGTACGACAGGGGCAGCGGAAAGAAACAGGTCCGGCATCCCGGGGCAGGCCTTCTGGAGCTGGACTACGAAGTGCTCACGATGCCCAGTGACCCCGACACGATTATGTCCGTCCTGCTTGCCGTCCCTGGCTCGCCCACAGCGGACAAACTCCGACTGCTCGCACTCAGTCGTTGACGGGACAGCAGGCACGTACAGCAAGCGCACCGCCAGGTCGCACGTGGTGGCGGCGACGGCCCGATTCACCGAGGCAGCACGGGGCGGGTCTACATCGGCGAAGAGCCGCCGCGCCAGGGTTCGCCGTTCGATGGTGACAAAATTCGTCACTCGTTGAACGTCTACTGACCGATGACGCGGAGGAAATCGAAGGAGGGTCTTGGGAGTGGATCGCAGCGGCTGTGGACGTGCATGTCCTGCCAGTACCGGGCGACTGCAGTTCTGCGGACGTGAGCGCTTGGTCGTGCGTCCGCGGTTCTTTACCGCCCACTGGCTATCGGTGGGAGGTCCAAGGGTTGACGAGTGGGACTTGCATGGGTGCGAAGTCGGACTCGTTGCGGGTGACGAGTGTGAGGCCGTGGACGTGGGCGGTCGCGGCGATGAGCGCGTCGTGGGCTGGGCGGCGGTCGGGCACGTGGAGTCGTGCTGCCGAGTCGGCGACGGCTTGGTCGACGTCGAGCAGGCGGCCCGAGTAGGCCGGGAGCACGATCTGATCGAGCCATGAGTCCAGCACGGCCCCCTGGCGCGCGTCGTGCCGTCGCTTGTTCTCGATGCCCGCGCGCAGCTCCAGCAGGGTGATGACGGAGAGGTAGGTGTCTGATGGTGGCAGGGTGTCGGCCCAGGCGTTGAATCGGTCGTCTCTGCGTTTCGCGGGTTTGCGGAGCTCGGAGATGACGTTGGTGTCGAGCAGGAAGCTCACAGGTCGACCTCGCGCAGGGAGTCCCGCGGCCGCACTGGCTCGAAGTCGATCTCCTCTTCCACGACGAACGCGTCGCCCAGACTGCCCGCGGTGCCCGTGAGCCGCTGGTAGTCGGCGAACGACAGCAGCACGTGCGATGGCCGTCCGTGATCTGTGATGATCACAGGGCCGCTGGCGGCGGCTCGCTTGACCGCGCTCACGTCGCGGTTGAACTCGCGTGACGAGACCAAGGTCATCGTGGCCACCTCCCGGTAGGTACGTACCTACAATATACGCCGCACCCCGTTCGCTCGAACGACGACTGAAGTAGACTCGCCTTCACCGATTCGGCCAGAGGCGCGAGGCCCTGCCATGCGCCCGGGCGACGGGCCTGCTCGCCCGGCCCCGCTGGCTGTCCAGCCAACGGGCTAACCTGTTTGCCCAGGTCAGACGGTAACTACGCAGCGTGGTGGACCACGTGCACCAGACGGGTCGAGCTCGCGGGCGCGCAGCGCGGCGGAGATACCGGCGTCGCTGCCACCGATCGCGACGATGTGCACGACAAACAGCCCCTTCCAGGGCGAGAGAGCACGACGGGAACTGCCCGCGCCGCGCTGCCCTGCGGGGCAGGAGATTGGTGCTGGAACGGTGGTCAAGCGGCGGGGAGGAGCTCGCCGAGGAGCTTCTCGACGCGGGTGCGGATCGCGTCGCGGATCGGGCGGACGGCGTCGAGGCCTTGGCCGGCGGGGTCGTCGAGCTTCCAGTCCTCGTAGCGGATACCGGGGAACACCGGGCAGGCATCCCCGCAACCCATCGTCACGACCACCGTCGAGGACTCGACTGCGTCGATGGTGAGGACCTTCGGGGTCTCGGCGGCGATGTCGATACCAACCTCGGCCATCGCGGCGACCGCGACCGCGTTGACCTTCTCGACCGGCATCGACCCGGCAGAGCGGACCTCCACACGGCCCGCGGCCAGGTGGGTCAGGAAACCGGCGGCCATCTGGGAACGGCCGGCGTTGTGCACGCAGACGAACAACACCGACGGGATGTCGGACACAGAGAAGTCCCTTCGTGGGCGAGCGGAAGCCGACCGGCCCAGCCGCGGGCGGCCGGGCCGGCCTGGGTGCGATTGAGGTCAGGTGGTCCGTGGCGCGGGCATTGCGAGGTCGGGCAGCAGGCTGTACATGAGTGCGCCGACGCGGTGGTCGATGTCGTCGCGGATCACGGCGACCTGCTCGGCGGTGGCGGACGCGGGGTCGTCGATGGGCCAGTCCTCGTAGCGCCTGCCCGGCATGTAGGGGCAGGTGTCGCCGCAGCCCATGGTGATCACGACGTCGGCGGCGGCGAGGATGTCGTCGGTCAGCGGCTTCGGGAACTCCTCGTCCAGCGACAGGCCGACCTCCTTCATCGCGGCGACGACCTCGGGATGGATCTGTGAGCCGGGGTCGGAGCCGCCGGTGCGGATATGCAGGGCGGTCCCGGCGTAGTGGCGGGTCAGCGCCGCCGCCATCTGCGCACGACCGGCGTTGTGGACGCAGACGAACAGCACCTCCGGTACCCGCTTGGCGATCAGTCCCCGGGTCGCGGCGAGCGCTTCGAGGCGTTCCCGGGTCAGCCGCTCGGCCAACGTCGGGAGGAACGCGGTGACCCGCGCGGTGCGGGCGAGCAGCCGGTAGGAGTCAGCGAGCAGGTCCCCGACCTCGGCCGGGTCGAAGGCAGTGTCGTACTCGCGGGCCAGGCGCTGCGCGGTCGTGCGCAGCGTCCGGGTGGCGGTCGGGTCGAGGTCGGGTAAGGCGTCCAGGCCGGTGGGCGTTTCGGCGCCGGTCATGAGGCACCTCGCGAAACAGCAGCGGGAGTGGCGCCGTTGGTCGGCGCCACGTCAGGGATGGCGGTGTGGGGTAGCAGCACCTCGGCGGCCTGCGCTTCTGCGGCCGGGGTGGAGCTGTAGAGGAGGCGGACCAGGCCCAGGCCGACGGCGCCGCCGACCAGCTGGGCGGCCACGAACGCGGGTACCGAGGCGGGGGCGATGCCGGCGAACGTGTCGGAGAACATCCGCCCCACGCTGATCGCGGGGTTCGCGAAGCTCGTCGAGCTGGTGAACCAGTACGCCGCACCGATGTACGCCCCGACCGCGGCCGGAGCGCGTTCGCCGCGACCGGACCGGACCAGCGAGAAGATCAGCAGGACCAGGCCGGCGGTCGCGACCATCTCGGCGAGCAGATGGGCACCCGAGGCGCGATGGTGCGTGGAGATCGACACCGCCGGCCGGGCGAACATCAGGTTCGCCAGTACCGCGCCACCAACACAACCAGCGACCTGGACGGGCAGGTAGGCGGCGGCCTCCCACCACGACAGCCCACCGAACACCGCATCCACCAGCGTCACCACTGGGTTGAAATGGGCGCCGGACACCGGCCCGACCATCAGGATGATCGCGTAGAGGCCGGCGGCGGTCGCCGCCGCGTTCTCGACCAGCTGAAGACCCACCTGGCCAGTGCTGAGCTGCTGGGCGGCGATCCCGGAGCCGACGACCAGCGCCGCGAGCAGCACGCTGCCGGTCGCCTCGGCGGCCAACCGCCGCGCCAACGGCGGTCGGCCACCCGGAAGGTCTGTCACGAGACGGGCGCTCAGCAGCAGTGAGCGGCGGAGACCGGCTCACCCGCGAGCAGATCGACCGCTCCCGCGGGGACCGCCACGTGGGCGGCTGGCGTGCAGCAGACACCGCCCTGTTCCTGCCCGTCAGCCAGCTGCGCGGCGGACGGGGTCGATCCCGGGCGCGCGGAGTCGCTGTCGGCCAGGACGGTGTAGACCTCCCACGGCGCGCCATCCGGGTCGTCAACCCAGACCTTGTCCTGCAACGCATAGCAGCAGGCCGTGTTCTCCTGGACCGCCGTCGCCAGGCCGAGGGCGGCCAGCCGGCCGGTCGCCGCCGACACTTCATCGGTCGTCTCGACCTCGACACCCAGGTGATTCAGCGCGCCCGCGACCCCGGCGCCCCGCACGTCCGGGTTCTCGATCAACACCAGCTTCAACGGCGGCGTGTCGATCGCGAAGTTCGCATACCCCGGCCGGCGCTTCGCCGGCTCGACACCGAACAGCTTCCCGTAGAACTCCACCGCCGCGTCCACATCCGAGACGTTCAACGCCAGCTGCACCCGTGCCATCCCGCACCTCCATCGCTACATCGACCGTGGTCTATGTCCTGACGGACCGAGGATGGACGATGAGATAGACGCCTGTCAATGCCTTGGTGCATGCTGAACCCATGGCGACGACCCCCACCCCCGCCGCGCTCCCGACTCCCGCTCCCGGCACGGGCGTCGACGGCCCCCCGGGGCTGGCTGGAGCGCTGTCCGCCTGCTGCACGCCGTTGGCACACGCGCCACTCTCGGCCGACGAGGCTGAACAACTGGCCGCGGTGCTCAAGGCGATCGCCGTGCCAGCCCGACTGCGCCTGCTATCGATGATCTACGCCCGCGACGGTGGCGAAGCCTGTGTCTGCGAGCTCACCGAGCCCCTCGGGCTGACCCAGCCGACCGTCAGCCACCACCTGAAGGTCCTCGTCGAAGCGGGACTGATCAGCCGCGACAAGCGCGGCGTCTGGGCCTACTACCAACCCGTACCCGGCGCCATGGCCGCCATCGCCTCGATGCTCATCCCCACCGCGAGCGCCGTCGAGGCCGCCTGACAGGCCTGGAGCCGCAACGGCCACGGACAGCGACGGCCGAGATGGACTTGTGGGGTGCCAGAAGTCGGCCTGGGCTGTGAACTGGGCTGATGCGATGGCTGGGTCGTCGGCATGGTGGACCGTTGTGTCGGCGCGCCTGCTTTATCTGATCTTCGTTCGGGTGTGTGGCTGGCTGGTGCTGCTCGGTCGCTCGTCGGCGTCGAAGGACGTCGAGCTGCTCGTGCTGCGGCACGAGATCGCGGTATTGCGCTGTGCCCGGCCGCGGCCGAGGTGGGACTGGGCGGACCGGGCGGTGCTCGCCGCGCTGATCCGACTCCTGCCGCGAAAGCTGCGGGCGCACCGGTTGGTCACTCCCGGCACCGTCCTGCGATCGCACCGCCGACTTGCCCCGCGGCGACGGAACGAGACGACGGAGGTAGCATTCGCCTGCCAGAGAGGTCGGCGGTCTGAGCGATGCCGGAGTTCGCGCCCGAGTCCTTCTGGCTTTTCATGGTTGAAGGCGGTCGTGCTGATGGTTGCGATGTCGGGTCTGATCGCGGCGTCCGGGTGAAGGTTGCGCTGCTCGCGCCGGTGGCGTGGCGGACCCCGCCGCTGCACTACGGCCCGTGGGAGCAGATCGCCAGCCTGCTCGCGGAGGGTCTGGTCGAGCGCGGCGTCGAGGTCACCCTGTTCGCGACGCTGGACTCCCGGACGTCCGCGACGCTGGACGGGGTGTGCCCGCACGGATATGCCGAGGACGCCGCACTCGACGGCCGGGTGTGGGAGGCGTTACATGTCGCGCATGCGCTGACCCGGTCGGGCGAGTTCGATCTGGTGCATAACCATCTCGACTGGCTGCCGCTGGCATTCGCCGCGCATGTCCGGGCGCCGATGGTCACGACCGTCCACGGTTTTTCGGACGCACGTATCGTCCCGGCGTACGCGCGGGCGGCGTCGGCTTATGTTTCCATTTCTGATGCCGACCGGCGCCCGGAGCTTGACTACGTCGCCACCGTTTACCACGGGATCGACCTGGCGGCGTTGCCGTTCTCGGCGGCCGGCGGGGAGGACCTTGTCGTGCTCGGTCGTGTCCATCCCGACAAGGGCACCGCGGAGGCCATCGACATCGCCCGGCGCGCCGGGCGCCGGCTGGTGATCTGCGGCATCGTCCAGGATCAGCGCTACTTCGCCGAGCAGGTGGTGCCTCATGTGGATGGGGACCGGGTCCGCTACCTCGGTTCGGTGGGACCGGGCCAGCGCGCTGAGGTGCTCGGTTCGGCGGCGGCCCTGCTGCACCCGATCGCGTTCGAGGAACCGTTCGGGCTGGCAGTGGTCGAGGCGATGGCGTGTGGGACGCCGGTCGTGGCCTACCCGCGTGGGGCCATGCCGGAGGTGGTCGACGAGGGAGTGACCGGGTACCTGGCGGACGGCCCGGCGGCGGCCACGGAAGCGGTGGACCGAGCAATCCGTCTGGACCGCGCAGCCTGCCGTGCCAACGCGCAGCGGCGGTTCTCCGCGGCCCGTATGGTCGCCGACTACCTCGGCGTCTACCGCCGGCTGCTCGGCTGACCGGGGTCGCGGGCGAGGAGAGCCGCTCGCGGGCTGGCCGTGTTCACGCGGGTCGGGTGCGGGTCATCCGAGCGAGCAGCTGCTTGACCGGGATGCTGGCCACGCCGATCCGCGCGTCCGCGATTCCGTAGGGCAGCCACAGCTGGCCGTCATGGATCAGGCCGCCGCAGGAGTAGACGACGTTGGGGACGTAGCCGTCGCTTTCCGCTGGAGCCGGGGTGAGGAGGGGCTCAGGCAGCGTAGCCAGCACGGTGGTTGGGTCGTCGAGGTCGAGCAGGATCGCCCCGATGGTGTAGGTGCGCATTGGTCCGACGCCGTGGGTGAGGACGAGCCAGCCCGCCGGGGTCTCAAGGGGCGACCCGCAGTTGCCGACCTGTAGGAGTTCGTAGAAGGCCTGGGGCGTGTGGATCGGGCGTACGGGCTCCCATGCCTGGCCGTCTCGGGAGGTCGCGACGCTGGTGGTCTCGCCGTCGGAGCGGCAGAGCGCGACGTGCCGCCCGGAGACGAGTCGGGGGAACAGTGCCATGCCCTTGTTCCGCGCCGCTGGGCCGGTGAGCGGCGAGGTCGTGAAGACCCGCAGGTCGGGGCTGGTCACCAGCCGCGGGGTGGTCTGCCTGCCGTCATAGGCGGTGTAGGTCGCCCGGTAGTCGACGGCGCCGTCCGGCCCGGTGAAGCGGACGAACCGGGCGTCCTCCATGCCGTTGCTCTCGACGGCGAGGGCCGGCCACAGCACCCGCTGTGCGAGGTTGCTGGCCGGTGGGAACTCGATCCGTTGCAGCGAGCCGGCGACAGCGCGCACCTCGGCCATGGTCGCCAGTGCTCGTGGCCGGCGAAGCAGGTCGGCGGGCACTCGGGCGAAGGCCCGTTCGAGGTCGCCGCTGGTGGGCTGAGCGTCCAGACTCTCAAGGACGGCCCGGGTGACCTCGTCGTCGAGCCCGTGCTCGGTGAGGACGACCCGCAACCGCCCGGGGGCCCAGTCGGCCGGTACGGCCAGGCCGGTGGTGAGCGGGCCCGACCGCGGCTCCAGGCGCACGGTCGGGCCCGGGCCGACCACGGCGGCGCCGAAGCCGATGGACGACAGGTGGCCCTCGCCGATGCAGCGCAGGCTCAGGGCCGCCCGCAGTGCGCCGGGCGGCAGTCCGGTCTGGTCGGGGTGCGGCGTCGCGGAGGGGTTGGTGACGGCGGCGCCTTCCACCGCATACTCGGCGGTGAAGGTGGCGCCGAGCAGCAGCGTCCGCGCGGCCGAGAGCGTCGCGGGCGCCCGTACCCGCGACTCGACCACCGCGGCATGCCGCGCCAGGATGTCGCTGTAGTCCCAGTGGCGGGGTGCGAAGACCGCGAGCAGGCCGGCGACGAGGCGGCTGACTTCGCTCTCGGGCAGGGCGAGTACCCGGTCCACGATGCCCGCGGCCCGCGAGTGCGCCTCATTGCCTTCCTCGCCAGGAAGGAACAGCTTCGCGATGACCCGGCCGGGGTCCGCGGACAGCGTGACCGGGTGGCGGGTGACCAGGTCGCCCTCAAGGGAGATCACCCGCTCGCCGCGTCGGTTTCGTGGTCCACGGTTGTCTCACCGCTGGCGCGACCGTTTCGGGCCGGTCCGCCCGCGCTCACGGCGCCGCCAGCAGGCGACGGGCATGCTGCGCCGTTGAGAGCAGCGCGAGAGTCGACTCCGCGCCCTGGTTGATGTTGCGGCCGTGTGGCTCGAGACCGTCGCAGCAACCGCCGGTGAGGGTGTCCAGGAGCGGCACGACGCTGTCGTTGTCCCCGAGGAACCACGCCTGGGCCCGTTCGAGCCCTGTCAGCCAGCGGGTCTGGCCGGTGAGGTCGTAGGCGCGGGCACAGGCGTCGGCGAGGGTCGCGGCCTCGATGGGCTGCTGGTCGAAGCCGGGCTCGCCGTCTTCGCCGGGTCGCCGGCCGCCGACCGGCGTGGGCGACAGCCGGCCGCCGCGGGTCTCCAGGTCGAGCAGCCAGGCCAGCAGCCGCAGGCCGGACGCGAGCGCCGCCTCGTCCGGCAGGCAGACACCGGCGAGGATCAGCGCCTCCGGCACGGCGGCGTTGGCGTACCGCAGGGTCGGTTCCGGCCAGGGCCAGGCCGGGTCGACGCCGAGCGGGCCGATCGCGGTGACCGCGGCGGCGAGCAGGTCACGGGCCGGCCGGTGGTCCGGGACCGCGAGCAGCACCTCACCGGCACCGAGAGCGGCGAACGTCATCGCCCGAGGCCAGCGCGAGCGCCGGCCGGCGCTGACCCGGAACCGGGCCAGCGCGGTCTCCCGCGCCCGCAGGGTAGGTGCCCGCGCGGCGACGGTGCCCAGGCCCCACAGGGCGCGGCCCCACCAGTCGCCGAGGCCGGGCTGGTCGCGCCAGCGGCCGGCGGTGTCCCGGCGGTTGCGCATCGCGCCGTCCGGCGACTGCGCCGCGACGACAAAGGCCAGGTAGCGCTTCAGGAGCCGGACCAGTTCGAAGGGCGGATCCGGCTCCCGGGCGAGGACGACCAGCCCGCGGGCGACGTCGTCCACGCAGTAGCCGTGCTCCCGACGGGGAACCTCGCCCAGGGCGTGCTCGAACAGGCCGATGTCGTCACTGAGGCGGAAAAGGTGCGCGAACGACACATCGGCAGTCATCGGGTCACCGCCGACGGCCTGCTCAGTTCGCTTCTCGTCCGGGTCGGCCTGCGTCCGGTCCGGGCGACCAGCCCGGTGGCGAGCCGCCGGTAGCGGTGGGCGACCGCGGGCCACAGCAGGTCGGGGGCGCGCGCGGCGGCGGCGCGGGCCAGCTCACTGATCACGCTGTCATCGGTGATGATGCTGCGTATCGCCGCCGCGATGGCCGGGGCGTCGCCGTGCGGTACGAGCAGGCCGGTGCCGTCGCCGAGGAGCTCGACGGCGTGCGGGAAGCGGGTCGCGACGATCGGGCGCAGCGCCGCGACCGCCTCGATGAGCACGCCGGAGGTAACCTGGTCGCGGGAGTCGTAGGGCAGCAGCACCACGTCAGCCGCGCGGACCAGCTCGCCGAGCGACGCCGTGTCGCGGTAGCGACCGTCGAAGCTGACCGACCCGGCCACGCCGAGCCGACGGGCCTGGGCGACCAGACTGTCGCGGTAAGCCTCCCCATTCCACGCGAGCACCTTGGGATGGGTCTCGCCCGCGACGACGTAGCGCGGGGCCGGGTCGAGATCGGTCAGCGCCGCCATCGCCGCGATGCCCCACTCGATGCCCTTGCCTGGCCCAATCAGCCCCCAGGTGAGGACCGTCGGCCGGCCGGACCGGACCGGCGCGCCGCGGCGGTTGTCGGCAGCACCGTGCGGGATGACCACCACCAGGCGTGGATCGACCTCGTACCCGCCAGCGAGCCGCGCCCGCGCCGTCTCGGTCATGACGACCACCGCATCCGCGGCGGCGGCCACCGCCTCCAGGACATGGCGCTGGTGCGGGGTCGGGTGCACGAGCACCGTATGCAGGACGACGACCACCGGCACGTCGAGGTGGCGCAGCACCTCCAACACCTCGTCGCCGTCCGGGCCGCCATAGATGCCGTATTCGTGCTGCACCACCGCGACATCGAACCTGTTCAGCAGCCGGGCTGCCCGCTGCGGACCACCCGCGGTCCCGGCCACCAGGTCCCCGACCACCCCGGTCGGGGCGGCCCACGGCGCACCCGGCGCGGCGGGCACGTCCAGCAGGCGCACCACCCCGCTGGACGCGCCGGGCGCGGAGCCGGTCAGCTGTTCACGCAGAGCCGCGGTGAACGTGGCGAGCCCGCACTGTGTCGGCGGATACGTACTGAGGAAGCCGTAGCGCAGGGGCACCCTGCTCACCTTCCGGTCGACGCCGGCGGAAGCCACCGGCAGGCGCGCGAGTGTAGAGCTCGCTTGGCGTACGTCCAGGAAGGCAAAGCGGGGTTAGAAACCCATGCCGCCCCCATCGGCAGCCGCCGCGGAGTCCGACTTGTCGGCGATGACGACCTCGACGGTGAGGAAGAGGCCGGCGATCGACGCGGCGTTCTGCAGCGCCGAGCGGGTGACCTTCACCGGGTCGATGATGCCGGTGGCCACCAGGTCGACATATTCACCGGTCGCGGCGTTCAGGCCGTGGCCGATCGGCAGGTTGCGCACCTTGTCGACCACGACGCCGCCCTCGAATCCGGAGTTCGCCGCGATCTGCCGAATCGGCGCTTCCATCGCCCTCTTGACGATGTTCGCCCCGATCGCCTCGTCGCCGGTCAGGTCGAGCTTGTCGAACGCGCTGACGGAGGCCTGCAGCAGGGCGACGCCACCACCGGCGACGATGCCCTCCTCGACGGCCGCCTTCGCGTTGGACACGGCGTCCTCGATGCGGTGCTTCTTCTCCTTGAGCTCGACCTCGGTCGCCGCGCCCACCTTGACGACGGCGACGCCGCCCGCGAGCTTGGCGAGGCGCTCCTGCAGCTTCTCGCGGTCGTAGTCGGAGTCCGACTTGTCGATCTCGTTGCGGATCTGGCTGACCCGGCCGGCGATCTGGTCGGGGTCGCCCGCGCCCTCGACGATCGTGGTCTCGTCCTTGGTGACGACGACCTTGCGGGCCTTGCCCAGCAGGTCGACGGTGGTGCCCTCGACCTTGAGGCCGACGTCCTCGGAGATGACCTGGCCACCGGTCAGGATCGCGATGTCGCCCAGCATGGCCTTGCGACGGTCACCGAAGCCAGGAGCCTTCACCGCGACCGACTTGAAGGTGCCGCGGATCTTGTTGACCACCAGGGTCGCCAGGGCCTCGCCCTCCACGTCCTCGGCGAGGATCACCAGCGGCTTGCTGGCCTGCATAACCTTCTCCAGCAGCGGGAGCAGGTCCTTGACCGCGGCGATCTTGCTGTTGACGATCAGGATGTACGGGTCGTCGAGGACGGCCTCCTGACGGTCGGCGTCCGTGACGAAGTACGGCGAGATGTAGCCCTTGTCGAAGCGCATGCCCTCGGTGAGCTCAAGCTCCAGGCCGAAGGTGTTGCTCTCCTCGACAGTGACGACGCCTTCCTTGCCGACCTTGTCCAGCGCCTCGGCGATCAGCGCGCCGATGGCCGGGTCGCCCGCGGAGATCGACGCGGTGGAGGCGATCTGCTCCTTGGTCTCGACCTCCTTGGCCTGCTTCGAGAGCTCCTCGGAGACGCTCTCGACGGCGACCTCGATGCCCTTCTTCAGGCTCAGCGGGTTCGCGCCGGCGGCCACGTTGCGCAGCCCCTCGCGGACCAGCGCCTGCGCCAGGATCGTCGCGGTGGTCGTGCCGTCACCCGCGACGTCGTTGGTCTTCTTCGCGACTTCCTTGACGAGCTCGGCGCCGATCTTCTCGTACGGGTCCTCGAGCTCGATCTCCTTGGCGATGGAGACACCGTCGTTGGTGATCGTGGGTACGCCCCACTTCTTCTCCAGAACGACGTTGCGGCCCTTCGGACCGAGCGTGACCTTGACGGCGTCGGCCAGCTGGTTCATGCCGCGCTCCAGGCCGCGCCGCGCCTCCTCATCGAAGGCAATGATCTTCGGCATACGGGTGCTTCCTCCTGAGGCTCATGCCCGGGTGGAGGAGTGCTGGCCGCGCCGGCAGCCTCCGCGACGAAGACGATGCTCCAGGCTGCGGCCAAGGCACCCTTCACGCCACTGGTTAGCACTCGACCCTACCGAGTGCTAAACCTTTGTATAGCCCATGACGAGCACGAACGCAATGGGCCGCCGCGTCCCGTGGCCGGGACATCCGCGACGGGCGGGTCGGCCGCGGTCATACCTACCCTCACTTGGCCGCGCCTCGTTGGCCATCTGTGGCCATTTCGGCAGATCTTGAGGGACGGCGTCCGCATGACGCGCTGCCCCGGGCCGGTAACTGGGACACGGCGAGCGCTCGATCCGCTGGGCCGGAGTCGGAGCGTCGGTCGACATGGCTCGGGCGACTACCCTGCATGAGTGGACCGATCCTCGGCGTCGCGGCGTCTTGACACAGCGCCGCTGGAGCGGGTCGCCGCCCTGGACCGGTTCGAGGCCGTCGACAGCGCAGGTCTGCTCGGCATCGAGTCGGAGGAGCCGTTCGACCGGCTCACCCGACTGGCCGCCACGATTCTCGACGCCCCGGTCGCGTTCGTCACGCTGATCAACGGCACCCGCTGTTACTGGAAGTCCTACGCCGGCGCGGTCGCGAAGGCCCCGACGGGACGCCAGACCCCGCTCGAGGGCAGCCTCTTCCGCGAGCTGATCAACACGGGGCAGCCAGTCGTGATGTCCGACGCGACCCGCGACAGCCGCGCTCAGGACGACTTCCTCGTCCGCACCGCCGGCCTCGTCGCCTGGGCTGCCTTCCCCGTCCACCACCCGAACGGCCAGATCGTCGGCGCCTTCGGCGCCGCCGACATCCGGCCGCGATCATGGACGCAGCGCGACCATGTGCTCCTGCAGACCCTGGCCCAGGCCGTCTCCGGTGAGATCTCCCTGAGATACACGGCCGCCACCGCGACCGCGCTCGCCCGCACCCTTCAGGAAAGCCTTCTTCCCCCGGAGATCCCCAGCCTCCCCGGGCTTCAGGTGTCGGCCCGCTACCGCCCGGCCGGCGAGGGAGCCGAGGTCCTCGGCGACTTCTACGACGTCTTCCACACCGGTCGAACCAGCCTCGGAATCGTCCTCGGCGACGTCGCGGGCAAAGGCGTCGAAGCCGCGAAAGTCACCGCCCTCGCGCACTACACCATCCGCGCCGCCGCCAGCCACACCCACGACCCGGCCGCCATCCTGAACCAGCTCAACACCGCCCTGCTCACCCAGCACCCAGACAGCGAACGGTTCCTCACCGCCGCCTATCTCGCCGTTCACGAAAACCGGCGAGGCCGCACCGTGACGGTCTGCTCCGCCGGCCACACCCCGGTTCTGCTCCGCCGCCGAGACCGCACCGTGACCACGGTCGGGGCGCACGGCCTCGTCCTCGGGGTCTTCGAGGATCCCGAGCTCACCACGACCCGGCTGCGAATCCAACCAGGCGACACCCTCCTGCTCTACACCGACGGCGTCACCGAGGCCCGCCGCGGCCACGACCAGTTCGGCGACGACCGCCTCCGCACGCTCCTCGCCACCACCGACGCCCCGAGCGCGGAGGCCCTCACCGCCACCATCGAGACCGCCGTCCTCGCGCACACGGGCGGCCCACCCCAGGACGACATCGCCATCCTCGCGATTCACCTTCCCACCCGCGCCTAGCCGAACTTCTGGAGCGATGTCCCCTGACGGCCGGGGTACCTACCGCGCCGGATGCCCAGGAGACGCAGGTCTCATGTCAGGCCGGTGGCGGCGGCTGCCTCGGCCAACGTCGGCCAGCCGGCGCCGATCATCACCCAGCCGTCGTGACCCGCACGCGGGCTGGTGGGATCGCGCACCTTGACCTGCCAGCTACCAGGTCGGGTCTCCCTGGCGAGCGCGGCCTTGCCGTCGCACGTGCCGTACTGGCTACCGAGCTCGCCCGCAAGCGTGGACGGCGCGGAGGCGGAACCGTTCGGAGCGGACATGAGGTGCCTCTCCAGGAGAGATCACCGGCCTACCCGGCGCTGATCTTGAGGCTCGCGGAGCCGCGATATTGACGCGCGTCGGCCCCGGCCCGAGCCGGATCCTTCTCGACGACGCCAGCGTACGTTGCCCCGGTCCCGCTGTCCCGCTCCGGACAAAGCGACGAGTCAAGAAATGTCAGATCGCCATGCCTCGGACAGGTGGCTGTTGCTTCAAGCTACGCACCGACACCCACGGCGCGCTCAACGGTCGCAGCACCCGGCCGACGTCGTAGACCAGGGGAAATTTGCCACCGCTGATCTGGCTGGTCGCTGGTCCGTGCGCCTGGCCGACAGATCACGCCGTAGTCGCCGGGGTGGTGCCTGCCGGGCTGTGATCCTCACGGTTGAACGACGCCACCGCGAACGACGCTCGGTGCGGCCAGCACGCGGAGGGGATTGCGGACGGTGGGCGGCGAGGCGAGCTTCGACCGTGAGGACACGGGCGGCGAGATCCGCGCTCTCGGGAACGATGACGTCGGACGGCGTAGGAAGATTCGGCGATATCCGGCGGACCGGCCGGTGGTCACCGAGATCCCGGCCGTTCCGATGACCGAGGAGCAGCGACCGACGGCCGTCTTCGCCTTGGCGGCACTGATCGCACGACGGGAGCAAGCCGGCTGCCCCACCAGTGTGTCCGACCAGATCGACTGAACCGCCTACGAGAAGCCCCTCAAAACGCGGATCACGACGAGAGCCGTGCCAGGAACTCCTTGAGGGCCAGCTGTCCCGGTGGGAGGACGTCCCACGCGACCTCGTCGGTGATCAACTGTAGTAGCTCGTTGACTGGCGTCGGAACCCCGTGCAGCCGCCCGAGAAGGACGATCTCGCCGTTGAGGTAGGCGGTTTCGACGCTGCCGGTTCTGCGGGTCAGGCTCTGCCAGGTGGATGCTCCCGGCCGTGGGACCGATCCGATGGGGCGGGGTTTGATCAGCGCCAGCCGGGGCGAACCCAGCTACGGCTGACGGCGCGGGCCGACCGGAACGGTCCCGGTCGCGCTTCGCGCCCGTGCCATTGACGAGAAGCGGAAGGTGGCGGGTCAACCGAAGGCGCACCGCGACCAGGGGAAGCCCGATCCTCACCCGGGCGGATCTGGCGTCTCCACCTCGGGGCCGAAGGCCCCCTCAGGTGGTCCCTGGGGTCGCGAACGGAGAGCCGGCGGCCCGGCGTCGCTTTCCATGCTCGACCGTCCGGTTCGGCACAGCGAACAATCCGGCAGATATCCGGGTTTTCCCAGTTCAGGCCCCTGACCGGGCCGCGGGTTGGCAAGATATGGCGGGGCCGGCGAACCGCCAGGCCAGGAACCCTACCTCCCGCCGCCGTGCTGGAGGCGTGCCCCAAAGGAGCCATGACCATGGCCGATCTCATGATGTACCCGACGGGGTTTTCCTGGGACGCGTACATGACACCGGATGAGGCGGCGGACCTGGCCACGCTGAACACCCAGCTGAACAACGTCCGGGCGCTGTCCGCGGCGGACCTTCGTCCGCAGGAGGCGGTACTGCTCCTTCAGACTGTCTCGTCGCTGGCGGCCGCCATTGCGAGTATCCGCCAGCGGATAGCTGACCGAGCCGATGAAGCTTTCGCGCGACGCGACTACAGCACCGTGTTCAACACCGTTTCCCTCGCGACCGAGGAGGAGGCTCAGCGATCGATTCGCACCAGGACGACCGATATGACGCTGCTCGGGACCGTGACCAAAATTGACCGCCCGGGGGTCCTCGTCCAGATCACGAGGGGCGTTCAGATGGCGCCCGTGGGTGATATGTCGCAGTACATGATCGAGCTTCGGACCACGCCGGTGGAACTGGCGGACAAGGCTGCCTGGTCATCTCGCCGCCAGGCGATGCGGGCCGTCATCGCGGCGATCGATGAGGCGGCCGGCCGATTGCTGACCAGCCGGGACGCCGACGGCTACAGGATCAACATGCTCAACTCCATGACCACGGTGGGGCCGCAGGTCAAGCCGGCCACCAGCCTGGCCCGGCATGCGACGGTCGGGGTCGCCGCCTCGGAGATCGGGCTGATTTCCCCGACCCAGCGGCGCGACCTGCGGAAAGTTCATGCCAACCTGACGCTGCCGTGGTACATCGAGACATTCACGGCCGATGGCGGCCTGGGTCTCCTGATGGACCGCGAGAAGGTCGGCTACGCCCTCGTGATGTCGGCGGCCCTGCGGCTGGCCCAGATCTGGATGAAATTTCCCGGCCAGGTGAACTCGCCGGAGGTCAGGGACATGTGGCAGGTGCTGCCGCGGACGCCACCGCTGCAGATCCTCAGCATGATGCACCCGGCCGCGGACCAGGCGGCCCGCCGCGCGATTGCCGCCCGTGGGGTGCCGGCCTGGCCATCGACCTTGGGTCCGGTGCCCACGAAGGACATCTGGGCCAAAGCCCGCGCGCACATCCTCGGCGAGCGCCCGATGGGCGGCTGCGCGCTGTCGGCCTCGGCGGTCGCCGGCCGGCCCGCCATGTTCTTCGAGTACCGGGCGAACATCCCGGCCGAGTACGCGGACGGCTGGTCGCAGACCGCCTGACCAAAGAGGGCCACGTCCCTCGGCGGTAACGAGCAGGAGCCGGGCGAGCGGCCCGCTGTCCCAGCAGGAGACGCCCCACGACCCGCACAGACCTTCTGCAGCGGCGTCGGAGGCTCGTTTTTTGACGGACCGTGGCGTAGGCACCCTCGACCGTAACGAGAAGAAGCCTTCCTACTGATCAACAGTATCCCAAAGCTCAAAGATCGGACACCACGAGTCCGACAGGCCCGGCCGCCGGCGATGGGCGCCCGGCGCGCGAACAGGGGCCCGGTGATGAGGCGATACCCACCGAACCCCCGCGAGACCCGTAGCGTCAACCGTCGAATTCACACTATTGGGTGTAGGTCGGTGGCGCGCAGGGCGAGGAGGGCGATGTCGTCGGCATGGGCTCCGCCGGTAAAGGCGAGCACATCCGCCTCGATCGCGTCCACGAGACTGCGCGGGCTGAACTGTCCCGTCGCGGCGAGGAGAGCCCGGAGGCGTTCTTCGCCGTACTGTTCGCGGTCCCGTCGAGCTTCGGTGACGCCGTCCGTGTAAAGAAGCAGCGTTTCTCCCGTTCGCAGGGTCATCCGTACGTTCCTCAGTCCGGCTTTGGCGTACAGGCCCAGGGGCAGTCCGTGATGCCCGACGGCGCGCACCGCGCCGGCTGAACTGCGCAGCAGCACGGGCATATGCCCCGCCGACGTGAGGAGCACGCGGACTCCGGCGGACCCTGGAAATAGCATGACGTACGTGGCGGTCAGGAAACGCTCGCTGTCGGGCTCGCGGGCCAGCAACGCGCTGTTGAGGCGGTCGAGCACCCGCGACGGAGTTTTTTCAGCCGTCGCGACGGCGCGGATCGTCTGCCGTGCCCACGCCGCGAGCATCGCGGCTTCCGGCCCGTGGCCGCTGACGTCTCCGATCACGGCGTCCCAGCGTTCCACCGTCGTTTCACGCCGCGGGTAGGGCTCGGAGTCCGTGCTAGCGAACAGGCGCACAGGGAACATGTCGTAGAAGTCACCCAGTGCTCCCAGGCTGTCAGCCGCCGGGAGGCTGAGCACGGCGACCTGCATCCCCGGGACGCCGGAGGTCCGCAGGGGCAGGAGACCCAGATATGGCAACCGGTGTGCGAGTCGCTCATCGACGTCGGGCTCTACACGCGGTCGCGCTCGCATGAGCCGCCACTTCCCAGCGCCGCGCACGATCCGACGGGGTGGACCGCCGCGGGCGCGATCGCCGCATCGCCACGATCATGAAAATTCACGGTGCCGGCTCGGTCAGAAGCATGCCCACAGGCGTGGACGGCGCGGAGGTGGAATCGTTGTGAGCGGACATGAGGTGCCTCTACAGGAGAGATCACCGATGCGCCCGGCGGCTAGGCCTGCGGCCCATGGGGCCGCGACGCTGACGCGCGGCAGCCCCGGCCCGGGCTGGCTGTTTCCCAGCGGCACAATCGTACGCCGTGCCCGATCGACTGTCCGGCTCCGGACGGAGTGACTGGTCGCGAAAATGTTGGTGGCTGCGCGCCATCTCGACCTGATGGCGATGTCAATAGCTGGTTGCGGTCCTCATGTGTTCTCCTTAGTGCGGCAGCGGACCATCGCCTGAAGGTGTCGGGCGCGACTATTCACGAAACCGCGGCCCGGATCGAGCCCGGCCCGCCGGCGATCACATCCCGCCGGCGACGCGGAGCCTCGCCCGTCAACGCTCTGCTCGACGACGGCATTGTCGTCGAGCAGAGCAGCTTGCGGCCGGCCGATGCGGCTCGGACGGCAGGCAGGCGCCGCTCACCCGCCGCCCGGTCTGGCGGTCGGATCATCCGGCGTTCTTCGGGGCGCGTTCGGCGTGTCCGCGCAGGCTGAAGCGGCCAGCGCGACGGTGTAGTGCCCGCATCCTGGAAGAGCGCCGGCGGGCGGGCGGGGAGATGCCGGCGCCGCGGTAGAAGACCCGCTTGCCGGCCTCGATCAGCGCCAGGTAACCGACGACCAGGCCGACCAGCGCCGCGAAGAACGCGAGGGGCAGCGGACTGAGACCGAGAAGGTGCGCGAGCGGGCTTGCTGGGAGCACCGACCCGATGATCACGACGGTGACGGCCGCGAGAGCCAGCGGCAGGCTCGGGCGGCTGCGGAAGAACGGCACGCGACGCGTCCGGATCGCGAAGATCACCAGAGTCTGGGTGGCGAGGGATTCCACGAACCAGCCGGAACGGAACTCGCCGGCCCCGGCGTGGAAGATCCACAGCATGACGCCGAAGGTGACGAAGTCGAATACGGAGCTGAGCGGGCCGAAGAACATCATGAATCGGCGGATGAAGCCGATGTCCCATTGCGAGGGCGCCCGTAGCTGCGCCTCGTCGACGTGGTCGGTGGGGATGGCGAGCTGGCTGGTGTCGTAGAGCAGGTTGTTCAGCAGGATCTGGGGCGGCAGCATCGGCAGGAATGACAGGAACAGCGACGCGCCGGCGGCGGAGAACATGTTCCCGAAGTTGCTGGAGGTTCCCATCAGGACGTACTTGATGGTGTTCGCGAAGATTCGTCTGCCTTCGGCGACGCCGTCGGCGAGCACGTCGAGGTTCTTCTCCAGCAGGATCACGTCGGCGGCGTCCTTGGCGACGTCGGTGGCCGAGTCGACGGAGATGCCGACGTCGGCGGCGTGCAGGGCGAGCGCGTCGTTGACGCCGTCGCCGAGGAAGGCGACTCCGACGCCGCTACGGCGCTGCACGCGGACGATCCGGGCTTTGTCCTGCGGGCTTACCCGGGCGAAGACTGTCGTGGCGCCGATGGCCGTGGCGAGCGCGTCGTCGTCCAAGGCGTCCAGCTGGGTGCCCGTCATGGCGTTGCCGCTGTCCAGGCCGAGGTCGTGGCAGACCTTGACCGCGACGGCCGCGTTGTCGCCGGTCACGACCTTGACCGCGATGCCCAGTCCGGCCAGTCGGGTGAGCGCCCCGGCGGCGTCGGGCTTGGGAGGGTCGAGGAACACCAGCAGGCCGGCCAGGGATAGCCGCTGCTCGTCGGCGGCCGTCGGCGCCCGGGCCTCGGTAAAGGCGCGGATAGCGACCGCGACGACCCGGTTGCCCGCCGCGAACTCGACGGCCAGCCGGTCCCGCGCCGCCTGGGGTACGTCGAGGCAGCGGTCCAGGACAGACTCCGGGGCACCCTTGGTGACCAGGGTGATCAGGTTGGCGGTGTCTCGGACCAGGACCGAGACCATGTTCCGGTCGTGATCGAAGGGCAGCGCGCCCAGGCGGGTGTAGGCGGCAAGAGCGGCCAACTGCCCGGGAACCGGCGGCGCCCGCCATAGCGCCTGATCGAGCGGGTTTCTGCCCACGCCGTCCGTCCCCGCCGCAGGCATGTTCTCGGTGGCTAGCAGCCCCCACCGCAGGACCGTCTCAGCGTCGGTGCCAGTGGCTGGTATCGCGCGCATGTAGTCGATGTGTCCGGCGGTGAGGGTGCCGGTCTTGTCGGTGAACAGGACGTCGACGTTGCCGAGGTCCTCGATGCAGATCAGCCGTTTGACGAGCACCTTGCGTCGACTCATCCGCCGCGACCCGGCGGCGAGGCTGCTGGACACGACCGCCGGAAGCAGCTGGGGGGTGATGCCTACCGCGATCGCCAACGAGAACAGCAGCGCATCCATGATCGGCCGGTGGAGCGCCACGTTGAGTACGAAGATCGACGTGGTCAGCGCCCCGGCGACGTAGACGAGCAGCATCGAGAACTTTCGAAGCCCGATCTGGAACTCGGTGTCCATCGGGTGGGTGCTCAGCCCGGCGGCGATCTTGCCGAGCTCCGTGCGCGGACCGGTGGCGACCACGACGCCGGTCCCGCTTCCGGCGTTGACCACGGTGCCCATCAGCGCGCAGCCGGTCAGCTCGGCCAGCGGCGTGCCGGCGGGCACTGGTTCGGTGTCCTTGTCGACCGGCAGTGCCTCGCCGGTCAGCACCGATTCGTCGCACGCCAACCTGGTGGCTTCCAGCAGGCGAATGTCGGCCGGGACGACGTCGCCGAGGCGCAGCGCCACCACGTCGCCCGGCACCAGGTCGGTGACGTCGATCGAGGTCGACGTGCCGTCGCGGATGACCACCGTCTCGTGGCGGATCTGGTCGTGGAGCGCCTCGGCGGCTTTCTCGGCCCGGAACTCGTTGACGAACCCCAGCGTCACCGACAGGGCGACGATCACGCCGATGATGACCGCGTCGCCGTGTTCACCCACGAAGTAGGACGCCAGCGCGGCAGTCAGCAGCAGCGCCAGCAGCGGTGACCGCAACTGATGCCACAGCACCGGAAGGAGCCGCGCCCGGTGCGAGGACACCGCGTTGGGCCCCCACCGCGCGCGTCGCCGGACAATCTCGCCCGCCGAGAGCCCCGAGCCCGCCGTGCTTCCGAGCTGGCGCAGCAGGTCGGCTCCGGCCACTCCGGCGACAGCGCTGATATCCGGCGCCACGCCCGGCTCCCTGGTCGACACGGCCGTAGCCGTCATGAGTGCTCACTGCCAGGGGCCCGGACGGTCGTGCCATCGGTCGAGTCCAGGATCGCGCTGGTCGGGAGGTCACGAATCTCGCGGCGCATCGTCATCAGATGCACTGACTCGCTCAAGTACCCGGGGTCGCTGTCGCTGGCCAGGTCCAGTCGGAGATGAGCGGGTCGTCTTCGCCGTGTGTGCGGGTGTAGGCGCGGGCAGCGATGCGGGCGTCGGACATCGCCTGGCGTGGTGTGGCGGCGTGGCTGCCGAGCGTGGGCACGCGGTCGATGACGTCCATGACGAGGTGGTATCGGTCGAGGTCGTTGAGCATGACCATGTCGAAGGGTGTGGTGGTGGTGCCTTCTTCTTTGTAGCCGCGTACGTGCAGGCCGTGGTGGTTGTTGCGGCGGTAGGTGAGCTGGTGGATGACCGACGGGTAGCCGTGGAAGGCGAAGATGGTCGGGGTGTCCGGGGGGAACAGCGCGTCGAAGTCGCGGTCGGACAATCCGTGTGGATGTTCGGTGTCGGGCAGCAGACGCATGAGGTCGACGACGTTGACGACCCGGACGTTCAGCGCGGGCAGGTGGACGCGCAGCAGGTCCGCGGCGGCCAGCGTTTCGAGGGTGGGGATGTCGCCCGCGCAGGCGAGCACGACGTCGGGGTTGTCGTGACCGGTGCTGGCCCACGGCCAGATCCCGAGTCCGCGGGTGCAGTGCGCGACCGCCTCGTCCATGTCCAGGTAGGTCAGCGCGGGCTGTTTGCCGGCGATGATGAGGTTGATGTAGTCCCGGCTGCGCAGGCAGTGGTCGGCCACCGACAGCAGAGTGTTGGCGTCCGGTGGCAGGTAGACGCGGACGATCTCCGATTTCTTGGTGATGAGGTGGTCGATGAAGCCGGGGTCCTGGTGGGAGAAGCCGTTGTTGTCCTGGCGCCAGACGTGTGAGGACAGCAGGTAGTTCAGCGAGGCGATGGGTGCGCGCCAGGGGATGTGGCGGCTGGTCTTGAGCCATTTGGCGTGCTGGTTGACCATGGAGTCGACGATGTGGATGAACGCCTCGTAGCAGTTGAACAGCCCGTGTCGGCCGGTGAGCAGATAGCCCTCGAGCCAGCCCTGACACAGATGCTCGGAGAGGATCTCCATGACCCGTCCGTCCGGCGCGAGGTGGTCGTCGCCGGGCAGCCTGGCGGCGTCCCAGGCCCGGTCGGTCGTCTCGAAGACGGCGGTGAGCCGGTTGGAGACGGTCTCGTCCGGGCCGACGAGGCGGAACCGGTCCGGGTTGTTCGCGATGACGTCGCGCAGGAAGACACCGAGTACCCGGGTGGCCTCGCTGGTCTCCGTCGCCGGATGGGTGACGGAGACGGCATAGTCCCGGAAGTCGGGGAGGGCGAGGTCGCGCAGCAGCCGGCCGCCGTTGGCGTGCGGGTTCGCGCTCATCCGGCGATCCCCGCGTGGAGCGAGCGCCTGGAGCTCAGGGAGGAGCCTGCCGGCGGCGTCGAAGAGCTCCTCGGGCCGGTAGCCGCGCATCCACGCCTCGAGCTGGCCGCGGTGGACGGGGTTGGTGCGGGTCTCGGCCAGGGGTACCTGATGGGCGCGCCAGGTGCCTTCGACCGCCACGCCGTCGACGACCTTCGGTCCGGTCCAGCCTTTCGGCGTGCGCAGCACGATCATCGGCCACCGCGGCCGCTCCCGGACCCCGCGTGTGCGGGCGCCGTCCTGGATGGAAGCGATCTCATCGAAGACCCGGTCGAGGGTGGCCGCGAGCTGTTCGTGGACGTGGAACGGGTCGTCGCCGCTGACGAAGTGCGGTTCGTACCCGTAGCCGCGCATCAGCGCGGCGAGTTCGGCGGTGTCGATGCGGGCCAGCACAGTCGGGTTGGCGATCTTGTAGCCGTTGAGGTGCAGGACCGGCAGGACGGCCCCGTCCGTCACCGGGTTCAGGAGCTTGTTGGAATGCCAGCTGGCGGCGAGCGGACCGGTCTCGGCCTCGCCGTCGCCGACGACGCACAGGGCGACCAGGTCCGGGTTGTCGAAGACCGCGCCGTAGGCGTGCACGAGGGAGTAGCCGAGCTCGCCGCCCTCGTGGATCGAGCCCGGGGTCTCCGGCGCGACGTGGCTGGGAACGCCGCCGGGAAAGGAGAACTGCCGGAAGAGGGTCCGCAGGCCGTCCTCGTCCCGGCTGACCGCCGGATACCGCTCGCTATAGGTGCCGTCGAGATAGGCGTTGGCGACCAGCCCCGGCCCGCCGTGGCCAGGACCGGTCACGAACAGCACGTCGAGGTCCCGCTCGTTGATCACCCGGTTCAGGTGCGCGTACAGCAGGTTCAGGCCAGGCGTCGTGCCCCAGTGCCCGAGCAGCCGCGGCTTGACGTGCTCGGCCCGTAGCGGTTCCCGCAGCAACGGGTTGTCCATCAGGTAGATCTGACCGACGGACAGGTAGTTCCCGGCCCGCCAGTAGGCGTCCAGCAATGCCAGCTCTCGCCGGCGCGCCGGGGTGCCAGCCACGTCGTCCGCGGTGTCCGTCGTCACGTCGGTCATCGGATCGGTCATGGCGTGGCTCATTGCGTCACCCACGGTGGCTGGTGTTGGAACTCGGCCTGTGATCGAGCGAGGACCCCGCGACGGGGCCACGCCGAAGGTGAAGCCAGCTCCTCGCACGGGACGAACCCGGGATGGAGAAGCGACAAGCGGAGACGGGCCGAGAGCGCGCATGGTGATCACATTCATGGATCACGATCAGCGGAGGCTGCCCAGTGGCGAGCGAATGCTCACAGATCCCGAGCGAGGCTGCGAGGGATCTGGCCTGGACTGGCTGCTACCCAACCGACGTCAGCGTACCGCCATCCGCGCAGCCTCGGAGCCGAACGGCAGCGCGAGCGTCCGCGGACGTGGCAGCCGACCCGGACCGTTGGGATCACAGAGGGATTTAGGAAGTCGGCTTCCACGCCTGTGTCGGCGCTGGCCTGTTCGGATTTGGCCAGGCCGTGGGTATTCATCTGGCGCCGAGGGTACGCCGCCCCGCGCGATGGCGGCGATCGGATCAGACTGATCCACGACTGCGCCTCGGGGCCGGTCTCCCGAGTAGCGGCGGCGTCGGTTCGCCGGTGAGCCGGTTGAGCGACTAGGACGTGATGAGCTGTTGCAACCGGTCCCGGCTCGCGCGTTCGACGAGGTTCGGGACGTAATGCGTGATCGTCGCGTGTGTCAACGGTGCGTAGCAGCTGCGCACGACCGCCTCGACGGTGGGGCCTGGCACCGTCCCGTCGTAGGCGGTTTGGAGACGTTGAATGAGGATTGTGATCCGCTCGGGTAGTTCGTCCAGGACCGGCATCGAGTTCATGACGCTTTGCCTCGACCGAGCGAGATCCCGTGGTGTTGCGTTGACCTCTTGGCGGCGTCGTATCTGACCGAGCTGGTAGCCACGACGGCTCCTTCTCCTGGGACAATGGGCCCTAGGAATTCGGGGCTGTCAGCGGCGATCGCCATCTTTCAGCCCGATGTTGAGTTTACGCCGCGAAACGGATCCGGCGCTACGGGTCTCGTGGCGGCTGGGTGGGTGTCGGCCCCCGGTCGGGGCCGTGTGTGCGCGCTGGGCGCCGTTCGTCGGAGCGCAGGTCTGTCGTGCTCGGCAGGTCTAGTTCGGCGAGGATCGTCTCTGCCGCGGTGGGCCGGTCGACGCGGGTGTAGGCGGCTAGCAGGTCGAGGTGGTGATGTGCCTGTTCGGGGGTGTTGCCTTGGCTGATCAGTACGCCGATGGCCTGGTCGACGGTGGACAGGGCTTTCAGCCCGCTGGGTGTGTCCGGATCGCGAGGCACCGTGAGGTCTTCGTCGAGGACGAAGGCGGCGGTGTCGAGGCCGCCGAGGCTCCCGGCGAGCCAGCTCAGATCGGTCGCGAGGTCGAGAAACGCTCCGGGCGTCGCGGCGAAGAGGATCAGGGATGCGGTGGCCGCGGGATCTTCGGTTCCGGAGACGTTCGTCGAAAGTGATATCCGTAGCGAGGCGCGGATGTCTTCGGGCTCGGCGTCCTCCTCAAGCGCGGTGAATTCCAGGCGCTGTCCGTCGACCGAGAACATGGCCGAGAGCCCAAGATAGGAGTGGACCGCAGTCTTGGTGTCGGCGGCGAGTTGCCGCACGGTTTGTGAGATATCCGTGCCGGGCTCGTCCAGTGATTCCGTGAGAGCGGCGAGATCCGCGGCCCAAGCGGTGGAAATGTCCACAGCGGGGTTCTCCGAAACGGCGTCCCCGAACGCCCGTTTTCGGCCACGGAGCCGAGTACCGCGGGTCGCGGTGCTGGGTGGGGCACCGGACACGAGTCAGGGCCCCGCATCCAAGGGTGCCGTCTTTCACGGTACTCGGTTGGGCCGGCCGCCCAACCGCGGCGGACGGGCAGTTGGGTTACGTCTGATGGCTGCGGGCGCGGGCGCGACGGACCGCCTCATCGACGATGCGCTGCGCGACGACGGCGAGTTTGACGTTCTCGTGCTGGCTGATCGCGCGCAGCCGCGCGAACGCCTCCTCCGCGGTCGCGCCGGTACGGCCGCGGAGCAGTCCGATGGCCTGGTCGATGACGGGCCTGCTCGACAGGGCGGTCTGCAGCTGGATCGTGAGGTTCAGAGCCTGGGTCAGCACTTGGGCGTTGTGGACCGCGACCGCGGCCGGGGCGGCGAACAGTTCACCGAGTTTGGCGGCGTGCTCGTCGAAGACGTCCTTGCCGCGGGCGTAGACGTTGATCGCCCCCACCACCTGGTCTGGTAGCAGCAACGGCAGCGACAGGGCGCTGTGCACCCCGAGGCGGCTGACCCGCGGGCCGAAGCGCGGCCACTGACGGTCGCCGCCCAGGGATCCCGAGCGGACCGTGCGCCGGTCGAGGGTGGCGGTGATGCAGGGGCCTTCGTTGAGGACGACGTATTGGATCTCGTCGATGTCCCGGACGAACGGCGCGCTCGCGGCCAGTGCCTCGATCTGGGTGCCTTCCGGGTTGGCACGCAGCAACGTCACCCCGGCACCGTCGGCGCCGGGGATCGCTCGGGTGGCGAAGCTCGCCACCCGGGTGAGCAGTTCCTGAAGGTCGAGGGACCCGGACACCATGCCGGCGAGACCGGCCAGGCCCGCCCGCAGGTCGAGGTCATCGGCCCGTTCCTGCTCGAAACTCAGTGCCGGCGCCAGAACGGTGATCTCATCGTCGAACTCTGTCATGGCCGCGTCACCTGCATGCCTGCCCTCCGTCCCGGGCCAGCGGCCGGCCCGGGACGATAGCCCGCAGGTGGTTGGGCGATGGGTGGGTGCGCGATCGTGTCGCTGACGTGGGCGGCGTCGACCTCGTAGAGAAGTGTGGATGTTCGGCCCGTCTTCATGACGGTCGCCTAACCCCGGCGATAAGAGCCGCCAGATGGCCGCAGCCGGGAGGCGACACCGACTCGACGTCGATATTCGTAGAGATCCGGCCGGTTCCGAAGCTACCACAGCGTCCTAGCACGCGTTCGATCGTGAACTTCCGTCCGTGGTTGGGCCGAGCGAGGGGATGTTCGGACACGGACGCGTCGCGCGGGCGGGCGGACACCGCGACGCGCTGTTGCGCGCGACAGCGCGGCCGCCTGTTGTCGCCTTGTCGACATTCGGATGCTCTTCGGCTATGCTTGACCTGCTAGGACATAGCCGGCTCGGGATCGGGAACGCCGCGTAGCTGCCGCGGGACCGCGAGTGTGTCACTCACGCTCGAGCGCCGCCAGTGATCGTCCTCAGGGCGTCGTCTGTGACAGTGTCCAAGTCCTCCCACCACCTTTGCGCCGCTGCTTCCGTCTGCGTTTCCTCGTCATCCCCGACAGGGCCGCTGGGTGGACCTCCGCCGCGTGGCCAGCCATGCCTTGATCATCGGTCGTCGGTTGGGATCGGGTGAACGTAGTGGAGTACCGGCGCGATTTTCTCGACGTTCTACTGGGCCCCCTCGACAGCGCCGAACGGCCCCGCGTGCTGGCCCAGCTCGGAGCCGAAAACGCACGCCAAGGCCTCACGGTCCTGCGTCGGGGTTCCGGTCCCTCCGGGGCCGCGGTGGGGATCGTCACCTCGCATCACGACCAGGTCACGACCGTCCACCTCCTCTCCGCGGCCGGCGTGGTCGCCGCGACGTTCTAGGACGCCCTCGACCACGGGATGCACGCCAGGCAACCGCTGCTGGTCGTTGACCTCGGCGAAGTGCCGTCCCTTGGCACGGCGGCCTTGGAAGTGCTGCTCGCTGCCGCGTCCCGGGCCGCGCGGCGCGGGAGCCGGATCGCTGTCCGTGGCGCCCAGCCGGCGGTCTTCCAGGAGTTCCTCGACGCCGGGGTGGCCGTGAGGCTCGACGTCCATCCGCATACCGCAAAGCCGCCGGAATCAGACAGCAGGGAGCACCATGAGCATCATCGCCTGGATCGTGCTGGGACTCGTCGCCGGCCTGATCGCCGAAAAGCTGACCGGGGAACGTACCGGCTGGGTCGTCGCGGGTATCGCCGGGATCGCCGGCGCCCTACTCGGCGGCTGGCTCGCCAGGATGATTTTCCACGTCCATTCCCTCGACACGTTCTTCGACGTGTCGACGTGGATCACCGCGATCGTCGGGGCCGTCATCGTTCTGCTGGCCGTTCGCCTGGTCACCGGGACAGCCGGACATGCGCCACGGCGACGTCGACGCACCACGTCGCGCCACTGACCATGACGAAGACTCTCCTCCCGGTCTCCACACCGAAGGTGCGGCGTCCACGCAGGTTCGCCTCCCGCTTCCATACCGACATCTACGCCCCGGCCGACCGGACCATCGTGCGTGCGCACGGTGAGATCGACCGGGCCGCCCGGGCCGCGTTCCGTGCGGCGCTGACGGCCGGCCTGCAGCGGCAACCCTCGCTGCTGATCGTCGACCTCGCCGGCGTGTCCGCTCTGGGCGCCTCGGGCCTGGCAGTCCTGCTCGGGGTCGCGAACCGCGCGGCCCGCGCCGGCATCCCCATCGTGGTCATCGGGGCCCGTCCCCGGGTCTACCGGCGCTTCGCCCTGACCCGCCTGGTCGACCGGCTCGATGTGCACCCCACCCAGGCCACCCGGACCGTGATACCAGCTGTCGACCCTGCAACCAGCCCCCGCATCAGCTCAGCCCGGGGATAGATGCCCACGTCGTCCGTGCAGTGGAACTGGTTGGAACAAACTTTATGATCATCATCATCGCTTCCGTGATCCTCTGCACGCCGTACCTGGTGAGCACCCTGCTCCGGGCTCGGCGCGCCCGCACGGCCGGCCGGGGCCGCCCGCAACAGGTGGGTGTGAAGACGCCGATCGGGGCCAAGGCCGAGACGGTCCGCGCCGACGAGTCAACGTGGAGTGCGTTGGATGACTGTCAGCTCACCCGACTCCTGATCGCCTCCGCACCGCGATCCGCCACCGAATAGGACTCCTGTATGACGAGAAGCGAGATGTTCACCGCCGCCCGCCTGGACTTGGAATACCCCATGTCTTTGGGCGTGTACGACCAGTACGCCGACGCCCAGCAGGTGGTCGACTACCTCGCCGACCAGGACTTCCCCGTACAGAACGTGGAAATCGTCGGCACCGAGCTGCGTTCCATCGAACGGGTCACCGGACGCCTGACCCGCGGAAAGATCGCGGCTGCCGGTGCGCTGTCCGGGCTCTGGATCGGACTGTTCGTCGGGATCGCGTTCAGCCTGTTCGGCGATCGGAACCAACTCGGCTTCCTCTTCACTACGCCGCTGCTCGGGGCCGTGTTCGGCCTGGCCTGGAGCCAGCTCGGCTACAGCACGGCGACCCGGCACGGCAGCCGCGACTTCGCCTCGGTCAACCAGATCGTGGCCACCAAGTACGAAGTTCTCGTGGAGCACACGCACGCCGCTCGCGCGCATGAACTCCTCGCGGCCATGCCGCGCAGGGCGACGGTCTGAGATATCGCCGATCGGTATAACGTCGATGTGGTTGGGAGCTTCAGCCGGCCCGTCACGTCGACACCCCGATTCGCTCCTGACCGACAGGGCGGAGGACGGTAAAGTTCCGGCGAACCCGGGGACTTGTACGCTTAACCACCGCTTTGCGCCGGCGCCAGGCGTCCATGCTCGGGTGAATAGCCGTCCGAGACTCGGCGCCGGTTCCACCGCCAGCTCCCATCGATCGGCCGTGCGGACGAGATTCCGGCGTCATTTGTCAACCTCAGCCTTGCGGGCGACGGGTGCCGCTCGCGCGCATGTCGGCATGCTGATATCGGGGCGTATACTCAAAGACGGGATGCCGGCGGCAGTCGCCGATCGGGCCAGCCCCCCAATTTCTGGGTCAATTTCCCGCGACAAGGAGCCGTCATGGCTACCGATTTCGTCCAGCAGCCCGAAGCCGATGGCCCACCGCGCGTGCCCGAGGATCATGTGGTGCGGTCGACCCGGACGAGCCGTATCTGGACGGTCGCGATCATGTCGGCTCTCGTCCTGGTCTTTCTTCTGATCTTCATCGTGGAGAACGGCAAGCGGGTCACCGTGTCGTTCCTGGGAATCGACGGCCATCTACCACTCGGGGTCGCGTTGCTGTTCGCGGCGATCGCTGGCGCGCTGCTCCTCGCGATACCGGGCGTGGGGCGCATCTTCCAGCTCCGCCGCGTGGCTCGACATCATCGGGCTACCGAAGCCGAACCACCGTCGGTGCGCTGACGGCCCGCCTTCCGCACTCCCGCGGCGAGCGCCGGGACGAAAATCGCGATCGTTCGGGTATGGGTCCGCGGTGCTACTGTCATAACAGACCGGAAAGTCACGGGTATCGATGCCAAGTCGATGTCGGCACCGGTCTGGGCCATCCGGTGGTTCTCGTCGCCGGAGTGAGGCGGCCGTCATGATGACGGACCCGATGACTGTACTTCTCGACCAGGCTGATTCCTCGCGTATGGACGATGACGGCGGCGTTCCCACGAGGCTGCGGACCGCGGCGGTGGGCGCGCGTCCGGGGCTGGCTGCCGGCAGCGGCAGGCTGTCTCTGGCCGTGGCGTGCGGTCGAAAATCCTTCGACGGTGCGTGGTGGCCGCGATCCTGGCGCCTGGCCAGCGAGCTTCCCGCGCTCGTCGCAGCACTGTCGGACGCGGGTGAGACGGTCGGCCGGATGTCGGTGAACGGTGACATCTGGACCGACATTCCTCGCCGGTTCACGACGCCCACCGGCCCGTCGGTGCGGGTCAGCTGGTATCGCTCCCTCGATCCGCACGCGGTGACGCTGTCGGGCGGCTACGGGCCGCGACTCGTGCTGCTCGTGATCCCGCCCCAGGCAGCCCACGAACCGGCCCAAGAGGTACTCCGGATGGCCGCGGATGGCCGACTGGTCGGCCCCGCCGGCCAGATACTGCGCACCGCAGGCGTCACATTTCCACCGGAATGACATGCTCATCATTCCCCACGCCGACATGGCCGGTGCCGCCTGACCGGCGATCGGGCGGCGTGCCGGTGACTGCATAAGCAACTCTCCGCCGCGCGGAAAGGAATTTACGTTCGCGGCCGACAGGACA
>Ga0207711_10000266_pt1 | contig 56561 bp, 38 predicted proteins | sample KBSS34metaG_FD_184401 | JGI IMG/M metagenome (GOLD analysis project Ga0207711, IMG submission 184401) | Switchgrass rhizosphere microbial communities from Kellogg Biological Station, Michigan, USA - KBS S3-4 metaG (SPAdes) (version 2) | ecosystem: Host-associated > Plants > Roots > Rhizosphere... | reverse complement strand
CATCGAGTCCTCGGCGATGGCCAGCCCGGGCATCGCCGAGGACTCGATGCCGATCCCGGCACCGGGCGCCCCTGTCGTCGACGACGGGGCCCACGGCGAGCGGCCCGTCGCTGCCCGACCCCCCGAGGACGGCAGTGGGACGCGTGCACGGCGTGGCGCCCTGGCCAGTCCGTCGAGTTGGCGGGTCCGCACCAAGCTGATCGCGATTCTGGCGATCCCGGTCGTTGCGATCATCGTCAACGCCCTGATCGACGCGAGTTCGGTGCTCACCAGCACCCGTGACATCAACCGGGTGTCCAACCTGGTGGCCATCAACCAGACAGCCACGAAGCTCACCTACGAGCTTGAGCGCGAGCGCACCTTCACGGTCGACTATGTCGCCGCCCAGCTCGGCCCGCGGAAACAGACGACGAGCATCGACCCGGTCAAGGCTCGTCGCGTTGACGTGGACCGCACCTACAAGGCGTACCAGGATGTGGCCGAGAGCAAGCGCGGGACTTTTGGCGAGCCGGTAAACGAGGCGCTCGACGCCGTCGCCGGGCAAATGCAGAATCTGAACGTCAAGCGCGACGCGCTCACCGCGATGACCGAGCCGACCTCCGTGATGCAGGCGTATGACGCCCTCATCCAGCCGCTCATCGACCTGGTCGCGCTGATCCCGCAGGGCAACGACGACCTTCAGCTCGACAGCTCCGTCGAGGCCGCCACGCACCTCGTGCGCGCCACTGACCTGCTGGCACAGCAACAGGCACAGATCGAGATCTACCTCTCGTCGCAACAGCCGTTCAGCAGCGAGGACTTCCGCGCGGCGCTGAGCCTCGACTCCCAGCGTGGTACCGAGCTGGACCAGTTCGCGAAGGTCGCGTCGCCCGAACAGCTCGCGCTGTACTCGACGACGGTCAACCAGCGCACGAACGGCGACGTCACAAAAACGCAGCAGTACACCGCCCTCGTGCTGAACGCGCTGCCCGACCGACCTCTAACCGGTCCGGACGGAACGCTGACCGGTGTCAACGGCATCGACCAGACGAAATGGCTGCAGAACACCCGGGCGAACATCGAGCTGAACTACGACGTCGTAGACAGCATGTTCACCCAGATCGACACGCGGGTCGACAGCCTGCGCGGTGACATCCAGCGGCGCGCGCTGCTGTCCGCGCTGTTCACCGTCCTGATCCTGGCTGCCGCGCTCGTGATCACCCTGATCGTGGCGCAGTCGCTGATCCGCCCGCTGTTCGCGCTGCGGACCGCGGCCCTCGACATCGCCGAGCGGCGACTGCCGGAGGCGGTCCGCCGGATCCGAGACTCGTCCGAACAGGTCATCGACGACGAGATCGAAACCGTCGGTATCGACACCGACGAGGAGATCGGTGAAGTCGCCCGGGCCTTCGACCAGGTCCACCGCGAGGCGGTGAAGCTGGCCTCGGAGCAGGCGGTGCTGCGGAACAACGTCAACGCGATGTTCGTCAACCTGTCCCGCCGAAGCCAGGGTCTCGTCGAGCGGCAGCTGCGGCTCATCGACGACCTGGAGAACCGCGAGCAGGACCCGGACCAGCTGTCCAACCTGTTCAAGCTGGACCACCTCGCCACCCGTATGCGCCGGAACAACGAGTCGCTGCTGGTCCTCGCCGGCACCGACACCGCCCGTCGCTGGACGCACCCCGTCCCGCTCAACGAGGTGGTCCTCGCGGCCATCTCCGAGGTCGAGCAGTACACCCGGGTCAAGCAGACGAACGCCGCGTCGGTGTCGATCGCCGGTAACGGCGTCAGCGACGTCGTCCACCTCATCGCCGAGCTGCTGGAGAACGCCACGGCGTACTCCCCGCCGGCGACGGACGTCGTCGTGACCAGCCACTCCCTCGGCCCGGGTGCCGGCGCCATGATCGAGATCGTCGACCAGGGCATCGGCATGCCGGCCAAGGACCTGGAACGCATCAACGAACGGCTCGCGAACCCGCCGGTCGTGGACGTCTCCGTGTCCCGGACGATGGGCCTGTTCGCGGTCGGCCGGCTGGCCGGCCGGCACGGCATCCGCGTCCAGCTGCGCGAGTCGCCGTCCCGCGGCATCACCGCCGTCGTCCGGTTGCCGGCCAAGCTGGTCACCGGCGACGGTATGGGCGCCGGTCCGGCGGGCTCCCGGGCGGCCGCGCTCGGCCGCGTCGGCGAGGCTCCCGTCCGCCCGACTCCGGCCCTCGGTGGCTTCGGACAGGGCGGTCGCCCGGAGCTGGGCAGCGGTTCGCCCGGCCCGCAGACCGGCCCGACGCGCCAGCCGGCCTTCGGCGGCCCGCAGCAGTTCGGCCCACCGGCCGGCGGCGACGGCGGCCGCGGTGCTCCGCGGCAGCAGCCGGATGAGCTGCTGGAGGAGATGGACGACCGGGACCGGTTCGGGCCGCCGAGCGGCCCGATGCCCTCGCTGTCGCCACGCGGTGCCGCCCAGCTGCCCGGCCGGACGCCCGGACCGGACCAGCAGGGCCCCCCGACGGACTCCGTCCGGTTCGGCCCGCCGCCCTTGGCGATCGGCCCCGGCGGCGGCCGGCGGGACGGGGCTCCGTCGGGCCCGATGCCGAGCCGTGATCCGGTCGGCGGCTATACCGAGCAGGACACCCAGCACCTCGGCCCGGTGCCGTTCACCGGCGGGCAGCCGGTCGCGCGGTCCGGCCAGAAGCCGGGCTACGACGAGTCCGAACAGCAGGAACCACCCGGCGGCCCGGCGACTGGCCCGCTCGACACCCGCGGCTCGCGGGACGACTGGACCGGCGAGTTCCCCCGGCAGGGCGACTTCCCCCGCCAGGGGGCGCCGCAGTCCCTCGACCAGACCGGCCCGATGCCCCGGCAGGGCGGCTACGCGCCGAACGGTTCCGGTCAGGGCTATCGCCCGGCCCCCGAGCGGCCGGGTCCGAGCCCGGCCGAGCCGCCGGCCTACGCCAACCGCGGGGACCACAGCCCACAGGAGAACGTCTTCGCCAGGCCGGCGCACCGGCCAGAACCGGTGGAGGCTCCTCAGCCGCGCTGGGAGGAACAGGACTCGACGGGCGGCTACTCCCACCCGCGGGCCGACGACTCCGGCGAGATCCACCTCGGCGGCGACGGCGAGGACCTGGACACCACGCCGATCTTCGACTCGGTCTCCGCCTGGTTCCAGCGGCGGTCGCCCGCCGCCGACACCCGTAGCATGGCCGCTGCCCCGGCGCCTGCCGCCCCGGCCCCGGAACCGGTGGTCGAGACGGCGCAGCCGGCCGCGTTCACCGCGCCGCGGGCGTCGGCCGGGATGCGCATCATGGGCAACGGTTCCACGGGCACCGCCGATCACCCGATCCAGCGGCCGGCACCGACCCCGGCGCCGCCGCCCGCACCCGCTCCCGCGGCGGCACCGATGCGGCCCGCGGCGGCCATGCGGACGCCGGCGCAGGACGCCGGGTATCGGCAGCCAACCGGCTACCGCGACGACGTCGCGAACGGTTCCATGACCGGCCCTCGGCCAGTTCCGGGCAACCCGGAGCCGCTTCCCCGGCGGGCCGTGGAGAACACCGGATGGGAGTCGGCCGGCGACGCCGGCTGGCAGGCGGCCGAGGCGCTGCGTGAGCCAGGCGGGTCGGAGCAGTCGACGACCCGGGCGGGTCTGCCGGTTCGGGTACCGATGACACACCTGATTCCCGGCACCGCGGAGCCGGCCAGCAATCGCAAGGCCCCGCCGCAGCAAGCCGATGCGACAACCAGGTCCCCCGAGGCCGTTGGTGGGCGTCTGGCCAGCTTCTACCAGGGCGTTCGGCAGGGACGGGACTTGGGTGCCGAGACAAGCAGCGCCCGCCGTGACGGGCAGGAGGAACGGTGAGACCGGTGAGCGCAGCGGCGCAGAACCTGAACTGGCTGATCAACAATTTCGTCGACCGGGTTCCAGGTGTCGCGCACACCGTCGTCGTGTCGGCGGACGGCCTGTTGCTCGCGGTGTCGGACGGATTCCCGCGGGACCGCGCGGACCAGCTCGCGGCGGTCGCCTCCGGCCTCGTCAGCCTGACCCAGGGCGCCGCGCGGGTCTTCGAGGCCGGGCTGGTCACGCAGACGGTCGTCGAGATGGAGCACGGGTTCCTCTTCATCATGTCGATCAGTGACGGGGCCAGCATGGCGGTACTGGCGGCGCCGTCCTGCGACATCGGCCTGGTGGGCTACGAGATGGCCCTGCTCGTCCACCGGGCCAAGGACGTTCTCACGCCGCAGCTGCGCCAGGAGCTGCAAGGGACGCTTCCTCGATGAGCACGAGGGAGGCCGACCCGAACGAGTCAGGGGCTAGCAGGCTCGCGGGTGCGCGAAAATCGTCTCGCTTCGCATATTCGGCGGTCGCTTTCCCCGGAGACCCTACGAGGGAGTCAGCGTGAGCGAGTTGGGTGGCGCGCCCGGGCCCGTCGTCCGGCCCTACGCCATGACCGGAGGGCGCACCCGGTCACGCTACGAGCTCGCCATCGAGGCGCTCGTCATCACCACCCAGTACGGCGAGGAACGCGCGATCGGCCTCAGCCTTGAGCAGCAGTCCATCGCTGCCATGTGCCGTCAGGTCCGCTCCGTGGCGGAGATCGCCGCCGGCCTGCGGGTGCCCCTCGGCGTCGCCAGGGTGCTCGTCGGCGACATGGCGGACGAGGGCTTCGTCCGCGTACACCAGCAGCCGGACCGCGACGAAGCGCCGGATCTCGCGTTGCTCGAAAGGGTTCTCAGTGGCCTACGAAAGCTCTGACCAAAGAAGGGTCAACTCCTCGGTCGCGACCACCTCGGTCAAGATCGTGGTCGCCGGCGGGTTCGGCGCGGGGAAGACGACCTTCGTGGGCTCGGTCTCGGAGATCGTCCCGCTCCGCACCGAGGCCGTCATGACGGAGGCCGGCGCCCACGTCGACGACCTGACGCACCTGGTCGACAAGACCACGACCACGGTGGCGATGGACTTCGGCCGGGTGTCGCTCGACGAGGACCTGATCCTCTACCTGTTCGGGACGCCGGGGCAGTACCGGTTCTGGTTCATGTGGGACGACATCGTCCGCGGCGCGATCGGCGCGATCGTGCTCACCGACACCCGCCGCCTCGCGGACTGCTTCGCCGCCGTCGACTACTTCGAGCAGCGCCAGCTGCCGTTCGTCATCGGCCTGAACTGCTTCGACGGGGTGCTGCGGCACTCGATCGAGGACGTGCGGGAGGCGCTGCAGATCGGTCCGTCCGTGCCGATCATCACCTGCGACGCCCGCAACCGGGATTCGACGAAGAGCGCGCTGATCGCGGTCGTCGAGCACACCATGTCCCGGGCCGCTCTGCGCGCCTAGGAATCCAGGCCAGCCGAACAGGGAGCCCAGCTGCCGGATCGCCTCGTGATCCGGCAGCTGGGCTCCCTGTTGTTGGTAGACGCCGTCGTTCGCAGACGCGAATCGCCCAGCGCCCTGGGCGCGGGCTGGCGGTGACCACAATGCAGTGTGGGCCGGACGCCAGGCGTCCGGCCCACACCGCATTTCGCGTTAGGCGTCCTGGTTGAGCGGGCGCAGGGCGCCGCTGTTCGGGACGTTTCCGTTACCGGAGTTGTTGACCTGCTCCAGGTCGAACGTGAAGGTGTCCGGGTGCCAGTGCCACTGGCCGCCGTTCAGCGGGATCGTGGCGACGTTCTTCGGCACGTCCTTGCGGACGCCGAACTTCACGTCGCCGACGATCGTGCGGGCGGTGAGGTTCTTCAACGCGTCGGCGATCGACTTCCGGTCGTCCAGCGAGTTGACCTTCGCCAGCGCCTGCGCGGCGACGTCGAACAGCGCGAGCGAGGTGCCGAGCTGCTGCGACCACCCCTTGCCGTTCGCCTTCTGGTACTGGTCGGCGAGCTGCGCCGGCGTCCAGTTGGTCAGGAAGCTGCGCGTCTGGAAGTTGTTCGACCAGAACATCTCGGTGGTCAGGCCGTCCGCCACGGTGCCGCCGAGGACCTTCAGGTCGGTGTCGAACAGCAGCGCCTTGGACATCGTGATCATCTTCGGGAAGAACGTCTGCTGGGCGGCGTCCCGCTGGAACTGGACGTAGTCCGCCGCGCGCATGATGCCGGTGACGATCTGGACGTTCTGGCTCTTGAACTGGTCGATGGTGTCCGTGAAGCTCTTCGTGCCCGGCGGGTACAGGTGGTACTCGAAGGCCCCCGTCGCGGGCCCGGCCGAAACCAGGTTCAGGTTCTCGGCCTCGAGGCGCATCCGGAACGGCAGCCCGCGGTTCGCGAAGGTCTGGCCGTCGGTGTCGTTCGGCCACAGCGCGCCGACCTTGTGGTTGGTCGGGACCTCCGCCTGCCCCCACATCGACGAGAAGGCCGTGTAGTAGTCGGAGAGCCCGGCGAAGAAGTGGTACGTCCAGGTGAACGGCTTTTCCAGTTTGCCGCCGCGGCCGAGGAACCAGGACTCCCACGGCGCCATCGTGGAGATGCACGGAACGCCGTTGACCTCGCACTGGTCGGCGACGGGGTTGACGGTGTCCGATGTGGCGCCCACCAGGACGATGTCCACGTTGTCGTCCGAGATCAGCTGGCTGGTCGCCCTGGCCGCGCGGGCGAAGACGGACTCGCTGTCCCGGATGTAGATCTCGACCGGGTGGGTGCTGTTGCCGACGGACAGGCCACCGTTGGTGGTGAAGAAGTTCTTCAGGACGTCGGTGATGAACAGATCGGCGTCCGCGAAGCTGCTCAGCGCGCCCGACTGCGGCGTCACGAGGCCGATGCGCACGGGGCGGACCTTCGAGCCCGAGGACGAGCCGGAGCCGGAGCAGGCGGCCAGCAGACCACCCGCGGGGGCCGCGAGGGCTGCCGTGCCCGCGAGCCGCAACATCGCGCGCCGGTCGACGAACCGGAAGCCGCGTCCGCCGTCCGCGCCGTCCGCCGGCGGGCTCGCGGGCGCAGCGGCCGGGCCAGGCGTCGGGGCCGTGGCGGCCAGGGCACCGTACTGGCTCTGCTCGGCGTCGACCGCCGCCCGCGAGGGGGAGGCGGGCTGAGGATGGACCGAGGCGCCGCTGCCATCCGCCTGAGAGATCGGCCTCTTCTTACCCGTCAGACGGTCAGACCTCCGCATGGCCCCTGATCCTGCCGCACCCCGGTCTAAACCTGTCGACTGGGTCCATTTCTGTGAAGCGAGGGCGGATTACCTCTCGGTGGGGGAACTCGATCCGTGTCATCCCATGCGCGGGCCGCATTCGGCCCTGACGTATCGCGCTCTAGCTGTCACCCTGAATGCGTCTCAGTTGAGGGCGCAGGACATGTTGCCACCCTTGGTGACGTACACGGTCGCCTGCACCCGACCGCCGGCGGGCCAGACGGCGATGCTGTTACCGACCTGTCCCTGCAGCGGACCGCTCGTGAAGGCCACCGCGGCGATGACGTTGGACGCGTCGTCGAACTTCGGTGTGGCGATCGTGTAGTCGCCCTGCTGGCCCTGCCACTGGTATTTCCCACTCGTGGCCGGGATCACCAGGGTCCCCGTGCGCGCGCCCGGCGCGGGCTGCGCCGGGCCCGACGCGGCCGGCGCCGCGCTCGTCGACGCCGTGGCGCCGGCCGAGGACGTGGCCGGGCCGGCCCCCGCCACGCACGTGTAGGTGCCGTCGACGAGCGACTTGCCGCCCTTCGCGTCCGGGTTGGTGCCGGCGGGTGCCAACGTCGCCTTCGCCGCGGCGTCCTGTCCACCGGCATGACCGCCGCCGCGCCCGACGGCCAGCACGTATACCCCGAGCGACACCAGCGCCACGACGACGGCGACCGTCAGTGGGCCAAGCCAGCCGTGCCGGAACCAGGCGAGCCGGTCGTCGGCCGAACCGCCGCGCGCCGCAGGTGCCCTGGGCCCTGGCGGCGCCCCGTCGTCGTCCTGCTCCAGGGCGCCTGCGAACCCATCCGCGCCGAATCGGCGCCCGGCGCCGCCCGCCGGGGCGCTGGACCGGGCCGGCTGCGCGTCGCGCGGGCCGGTGAGCGGGTCGAGCCCCACCGCGGCATCGCGTGGCCGTGCGCCCTCCTCGCGGGGCCCGGCCGCCCTGCTCGGTGCGCCGGCCGCCAGCCCACGCGGCTCGTCGGCGAGACCGGCCTCGTCGCCCTGAACCGCCGCCGGCTCGCCGGACCGGCGCGCGCCGCGGCCCTTGCGGCCTGGATCGGTCCTCGGGCCGGTCCTGGACCCTGACCTGCCCTCGAGGCCAGCGCCGTGATCCTGGTCGCCGTGCCCCCGCCGGCCCGCCGAGCGCCCGCGCGCCTGCGGCGCCACTTCCGGCATGACCGCCTGCAGGCTCATCGAGTCGGTCATGGCGTTCGGGGTTCTGCGCCGGTCCGCCGGCACGCTGCGCGTCGCCCCGCGGCGCGGGATGCTCGCGGCCGTCCTGGACAGGACCGAGGTCATCTCGACCTGCGGGCGCGACGTCGCCGCCCGTTCGGCCGTAGAAGACCTGCCGCCGGCCTCGGCCGCCGCCTCCCGCGGGGCCGCCGCGTCACCGGCCGGCGACGCGGCGGCGCGCTGGTGCGATGGCGCTGGCGGCTGCCCCGCGCCGAGCTGGCCGGGCGGCTGCCCTGGCCCCGTCGCCGGCGCCGTACGCCGGCCCGGCTCGACCTCGCCGTGCCGCCCGCGCCGGCCACCGTGGCGGCGTGCGTCCTGCGGCGCGGCTGGTGCGGCGTCCGCGCGCGGCTCGCGCGGCTGCCCCCAGGGCGGCGGCGCGGCTGGTCCCGGCGGTGGCCCGGGAGCCGTCGTCGGAGGGGGACCGGGCCGGGCCGCCGATACGGTCGCCCCGCGCGCGGCGGTGCCCCCCGTCCGCCCGCCAGGTCCCGGTCCGCCCGGCATCGCGCCGCCCGGCATCGCGCCGCCCGGCATCGCGCCGCCTGGCATCGGACCGATCGGCATGGAGCCACCTGCGGCCGAGGCCGCCTGGACGTGCCCGCTGGCCGCGTTCCCGCCGGCCGCCGGGCCGCCGTGCGCCGGGCGAGCCGGGATCGGGCCGCCCATCGGGCCGACGGCGGCCGACTCGCGCCTGGGGAATCCGGGGATGTCGCCGGTGCCGAGCGGGTCGCGCGGATCGATGACGGGCCGGCTCCCGGGCGCGCCGTCGGCCAGCGGCAGCGATGGCGGTGCCAGGGCTGGCTGACTGGCCAGCGGTGTCGGGGTGCGCCAGCCGCTGCCCGACCGGTCAGCCGACACCGACCCGGCGCGGTCCGGCGGTGCCCCGGTGACCGGCGACCATCCGGTACCTCTTGCCGGTGCCGCGGATTCGGTGTACGAGCGCGGGGTGTCGGGCCCGGTCGCGCGCCAGCCGGAGGCTGCCGTCAGCGGTGCGGGCGCGACGACGCGGTCGCCCTGGGTCGTGGGTGCGCGGCCGTCTCGGGGCGCCGCGGTGGCGTACGGGTCAGCCGGCGCGCCGGCCGGCTGGCCGGTGCCGGCGAATCCCGCCGGCTCGGCGGTGGGCGTGGTCCCGGTCGTCGGCCGGGGGAGGCCGCGTGCCGGGGTGAAGAAGATGTTCGGCGGGTGATCGGCGGCCGCCGGCCCGAGGGGCGCGGCCGGCCCGGTCGGCCCGGTCGGCGCCGCCGGCCTGAGCGCCGCGGGGCCCGACGGGGTGAACGACGCGGTGCCGCGCGGTCCGGTGGGCGCCGGGGACGCGGGCGACATCCGCGCCGGCGGGGCACCGGCACCGGGCGGCGCGTGTCGGGCGACCCCGCCGGGGGAGTCCGCCGCCGGACCCGGAATCCCGGCGGAGCGTGCCGCGCCGTCTCGCGGCGGGAACTGCCACGCTTCGGGTGCATTCACCCCGCCGGGCATTCCCGACGCACCGAGCCGTGGATCGATGCCGATATGTGGGTCGGCGCCGGTACGTGGGTCGCGACCGAGCTGTGGGTCGCGACCGAGCCGTGGGTCGCCACCGAGCTGTGGATCGCCACCGAGCTGTGGATCGCGACCGAGCCGTGGGTCGGCGCCGGTACGGGGATCCCCGTCGGCGCGGGCCGGCCCCCAGGCTCGCTCCGGATCCGCGAACCCGGGTGTGCCCAGCACGGTCGGGAAGACGGCGGCTCCGCCCGGCCCGGCCCCGGGATCGGCGCCGAAGCGCACCTGTCCGGTGCCGCTCTCGGGCTGACCGGGGTGGCTGCGCGGCCGCGCTGGGGAGACCGAGGCTGGCCCGACCCGCACGGGACCGCTCGCCGGCCGGGCGGCGGGCACCGGACCGGACGCGGGCGTGGACCCGACCGGCGGGGCTGTGGCCGGCGAGGGTTGAGCCGGCGAGGCATACCCCTGCGACGAGTGAGCCGGCGAGAGGTGAGTCGGCGACGGGCCAGCCGGCGTCACCGACCAGGGCGACGGGGCCGGCGACGGGGCCGGCGGCGATGCGTACGGCGACGCGGCCGGCGGCGTCCGGGCGCCGGCCGAAGGGTAGCCGGGCGCGGGCGCCGACGGCGATACGTACGGCGCCAGCGCCGCCCGGGCTCCGCCCCCGGTCGCGGCCTGCTCCGGCGACGCCGGCCCCTGCTCGCGGCCGACCGCTGGCTGGGCCGTGCTCCGCGGCGGCGGAGCGGGGGCGGGTACGGCGGGACCGATGTCGAACGCCGTGACACTCAGGCCGGACTCCCGGCCGCCCGGGCCCCAGGACGAGTCGACCGCAAACGGGTCGACGACCGCCCGCGGCTCGGCCGGCGGCGAGGCCGCGGCCCAGCCCGCGCCGGCCTGCGGATAGACGGCCGGACGAGAGCTGGTCGACGGCTGCCACTCGGATACCGCCGCGCCGGCGGGAGCGGGCCTCGGCGCAGGGTTGGCGTAGCTGGCCGGCTCGGCGATGCCGACGCGCTCCACCGCGAAGAAGTCGTCGCGGCTCGCGGACAGCGGTACGCCAGTGGTGGCTGCAACGACGGGGCCGGCCGGAGCGGGAGTGACGGGGGCGGCCGGAGCGACAGGGGCGGCGGGCTGCTGCGCGCGCGGAACCCATTGGTGGGACCCCGCGTCCCAGGCCCAGACGCCGTCATCGCTCAGCAAGCGGCCGTGGTCGTCGGTGGGCAACCCGGCCCCCCTGCTCAGTGCCACGACGCGTGCAGCGGCCGTGGAGCGTCAATGTCGTGTCTCCCGACGGTGAACCGTCAGGAGTCCCGGCGAAGCCGACCAAAGGTCATTTACCAGTATGACCTGCCCGCTCCAGCAAGCGAATCGGCCCCACCGCGCGTCCCCGGTCTCACCCTCGCATGCGTCGCCCGCCTCGACCGACAGCGAACGGCGAGTCACGCGCGCGGCCGGCCCGATGGGCTGCCGGCCGAGCGCGACCACCGGCCCGAGCTATTTCAGCTTGTCGCAGGCCGTGCGGATCTCCTTGATCACCCGTTGCGCGGCGGCCGAGTTGACGTCGGCGTTCAGGCGGAGGAACTCGTCCTGGCTGTATCCGGCCTCGAGCCGGTCCAGGGTGCAGTTGCAGTAGTTCGTCATGGCGTTGTTGCCCGCGACGCAGGTGTCGAGGTACGTCCGGCGGACCGACGAGTCGTACTTGCGGCCGGCGGTGGTGGACGAGGCGCCCGAGCCGCCGCCGGACGAGCTGTCGCCGCCGCCGGTCACCTTCAGCAGCAGGACGACGGCGACCAGCACGACGACCAGCGCCGCCGCGCCGATGACGAGGACCCGGCCACGACCCGACTTCAGCCGGCCGCCGAGGCCGCCGAGGCCGCCGGCCCTCGGCCGGTCGTCGTCCTCGTCCTGGTCGTCATCGTCGTCGATGATGTCGTCGTCGCGGGCGGATCCGGTGCGACCACCGGCCAGGCCTCGCAGCCGGTCGCGCGCGCCGCGCCAGGACGGCTCGCTGGCCTGGTCGTCGTCCTCGTCCCGGTCGTCGTCGAGCAGGTCGGGCGGGTCGCGATCCAGGTCGCGGCCTCGGCCCCTGTCGAGCGTGCGGCCGTCGGTGCCGGCGGCCGTGCGCGGCCCGGTGCCGCCGGCCGACTTGCCGAACGAGCGGGCGGCGAACCTGCCGGAACCGCCGGCCTCGGCGTCGCCGAGGCCCCCTGCCGGGTCGGCGGTCGCCTCGGTGGCGTCCCGGCCGGCTCGGCGCGGTCCGGTGTCCCTGCCGGCCGGGCGCAGTGTCGGGTCGGCCCCGCGGGCGGTCTGCCACGAGGTCCCCCGGGCGCCGGGGCGCGCCGGATCCTGCGGCAACGGGCCGGTGGTGTCCGGCCGACCGGGGGCGGGAGCGGCCGGCCGGCTGACCGCCTCGGTGCCGGGACTGTCGAGCGGTCCGGTGAGCGCCGCGCCGCCCCGGCTCGCCCCGGGACCGGTGCCCGGCGCGCTTCGCCCGGGTCCGGTCCGGCTCGTCTCCCGTGCCCAGCTTCCCGTGCCGGAGCCGGTGCCAAGCGGGTCGGCGCGGCCGAACGGCCCGGTCAGCGGGTCGGCGCGGTCGTAGCCGCGTCCCCCGCCGCTGGTGAGCGGGTCGGGACGTTCGTAGCCCCCGGTGCCCAGCGGGTCCCGGGCGGGCCAGGCACGGGACTGCCCGGTGGCGCCTGCCCCGCCGGCGGAGCCGGAAGTCCCCGGACCGCCGGGCTCGCGGTCGGCGGCGGATCCACCGCGTGCCGGCGGTCCGCCTCTGGCCGCGCCGCCGGGCCAGTCGGCGTCGGTCGCCGACGGAGGGCTGTCGGCTGCGAACCCACCGGCCCGGCCCGGCTGCGGGTAGGGCCCGGTGACCGGCGACCAGGTCGCCTCCCGGTCCCTGCCGGTCCGCTCGTCGGAACCGAACAGCGGGAAGCTGCCGGTCCGTGGATCGTTGTAGGCCTGCTGGCCCGCGCCCGGGCGGCCGCCGTAGCCGCCGGCGTCCGGCTGCCCGCCCGCCCGTCCGGCGGTGCCGGGGGTGCCGTAGCCGCCGCCCGCGCGGGGCGCCGCGGCGGGGCTCGCGGCCCCGCCCGCCGGGGCGGCGCCCGCCGGGTGGGATGTGGGCTGCCAGGTCTGGGCGCTCTCGTCCCACACGTAGGCGCCGTCGTCACTGACCCAGCGGCCGTGCTCGTCGAGGCGCATCTGTAGATCCTTCGGGGTGGAGACGGACGCTCTCAGCGTGCCACGAGCGGCGCGCGCGCAGCGTCGGGGGTGTTCCGACCCGAACCGGTGAGCGGCAGCGCGCCGGCGCACGGCCGCCCTCGTGGGGGTTGGGGGCGCCTCGTAGGACGCGCCCGTTCGCGGCGAGGTTGCCGCGCGTGACCAGGTCAGCCGATGGGAGGCGAGGACAACATGATCTCCGCCTTCTGGAACTCCTTGAGGGTGGCATAGCCGGTCGTGGCCATCGCGGCACGCAACGCGCCGGCCAGGCTGATGCCACCGACGGCGCCGGCCGCGTCCGGCCCGACGAGGATCTGCTCCATCGTGCCGCCCCGCTCCACCGGTCGCCAGCGGCCGCGCGGCAGGTCCGAGTGCAGGACGTCCATCGACCACAGCCCGCCCTGCCCCGGGGCGTCGGCGGCGCCGGCGAGCGCGCCGTCGATCATCACGGCGTCGGCGCCGCACGCCACGGCCTTCGCGATGTCCCCGCCGGTGCGCAGGTCGCCGTGCGCGATGACGTGCACGTACCGGCCGCCGGACTCGTCCAGGTACCGCATCCGCGCGCCGGCGGCGTCGGCGATCGCGGTGGCCAGCCCCACGCCGATGCCGAGCTCGGACCGGTTCGCGTCGCCGCCGCCGGTGCCGACCCCGACGATGACGCCGGCGGCGCCGGTGCGCATGAGGTGCAGCGCGGTGGAGAACGACGCGCAGCCGCCGACGAGCACCGGGATGTCGATGTCGCCGATGAAGCGCTTGAGGTTCAGCGGCTCGGTGCGCGTCGACTGGTGCTCGGCCGACACCGCCGGGCCGTGGATGACCAGCAGGTCCGCCTGGGCGGCGAGCACGTCGCCGAACAGCGCCCGGACCTTCTGCGGCCGCAGCGCCGCGGCGGTCACCAGCCCGGCGTCGCGGACCTGCCCGAGCCGCTTGGCGATCAGCTCGGGCCGGATCGGTGCCTGGTAGAGCTCCCGCAGCCGGCGGGTGGCCGTCTGGGCCGGCAGCTCCGCCAGCTCGGCGAGCAGGGGCAGCGGGTCGTCATGCCGGGTCCACAGCCCCTCGACGTGCAGGACCCCGAGGCCGCCCAGCTTGCCCAGCGCGACCGCCGTGTCCGGCGAGCTGACCGCGTCGACGGCGGCCGCGACGATCGGCAGGTCGAAGTGGTACGCGTCCACCTGCCACGCCAGCGAGACGTCCGCCGGGTCCCGGGTCCGCCGCGACGGCACGATGCCGACCGCCGCGAGGTCATACCCCACCCGCGCGCTCTTGCCGATGCCGATCTCCACCTCAGCCAACGCTGGCCTCTCCGTTCACCACGACCTCCGCACGGGAGCGCGCGGTGGCCAGCCTCCACCTGGAAGTGGCCCCGACGCCCCGCGTGCACCCCGACGCAGGGTGCCAGGACGCGCCAGCGTACGTCTAGCTAGTGACCGGCGTAGTTGGGCGCCTCTACGGTCATCTGGATGTCGTGCGGGTGGCTCTCGATCAGCCCGGCGGTGGTGATCCGGACGAGCTGGCCGTGCTCCTGCAGGTCGTGCACGGTCTGCGCGCCGGCGTAGCCCATTCCGGCGCGCAGCCCCCCGACGAGCTGGTGGGCGACGGCCGCGAGCGAGCCCCGGTACGGGACCTGCCCCTCGATGCCCTCCGGGACCAGCTTGTCGTCGGACAGCACGTCGTCCTGGAAATAGCGGTCCTTCGAGTACGAGCGCGCGCCGCCGCGGCTGCGCATCGCCCCGAGCGATCCCATGCCGCGGTAGGCCTTGTACTGCTTGCCGTTGATGAAGATCAGCTCGCCCGGGCTCTCGTCGACGCCGGCGAGCAGGCTGCCGAGCATGACGGTGTCGGCGCCGACGGCGATGGCCTTGGCGATGTCGCCGGAGTGCTGCAGGCCGCCGTCGCCGATCACCGGCACGCCCGCCGGCCGGGCGGCCCGGGCCGCCTCGTAGATGGCGGTGATCTGCGGCACGCCGACGCCGGCGACGACCCGGGTGGTGCAGATCGAGCCGGGCCCGACGCCGACCTTGACGGCGTCGGCACCGGCGGTGACCAGCGCGGCGGCGCCCGCGGCGGTGGCGACGTTCCCGCCGATGACGTCGAGAGGGCGGCCGTCGGGACCGGTCGGCATCTCGGCCTTGATCCGCCGGATCATCTCGGGGACGGCACGTTGGTGCCCGTGCGCGGTGTCGACGACGAGGAAGTCCACTCCGGTGGAGACCAGCAGCTGGGCGCGCTTGAACGCGTCCTCGCCGACGCCGACCGCGGCGCCGACGACGAGGCGGCCGTCCGCGTCCTTGGTCGCCAGCGGGTAGCGCTCCCGCTTGGTGAAGTCCTTGACGGTGATCAGGCCGCGCAGCCGGCCCTGCCCGTCGACGATCGGCAGCTTCTCGATCTTGTGGTGGCGCAGCAGGTCCAGCGCCTCGTCGGCCTTGACGCCGACCGGGGCGGTGATCAGCGGCATGGGCGTCATGACCGCCCGGACGGGACGGGAGTAGTCGCGCTCGAACCGGATGTCGCGGTTGGTGACGATGCCGAGCAGCGTGCTGTCGTCGGCGGTGACCGGCACGCCCGAGATCCGGTAGCGGGCCATCAGCGCGTTCGCCTCCTCGATGGAGGCGTCCGGTCCGCAGGTGACCGGCGCGGTGATCATGCCGGACTCCGAGCGCTTCACCATGTCGACCTGCTGCGCCTGGTCGTCGATCGAGAGGTTGCGGTGCAGCACGCCGACGCCGCCCTGCCGGGCCATCGCGATCGCCATCCGGTGCTCGGTCACCGTGTCCATCGCCGAGGAGACGAGCGGGATCGCCAGCCGGATGTTGCGGGACAGCTGGGTGAAGGTGTCAACCTCGGCGGGTACGACGTCGGACGCCGCGGGCAGCAGCAGGACGTCGTCGTAGGTGAGGCCGAGCATCGCAAGCTTGGACGACGGGATCGTTCCGGGCTCGCCGGTCCCGGGGGTGGTCGAGGCCGAGCCAGCGGCAGCGATCGGGGTCGGAGTGACGGCGGGAGCGTCCATGACACCTTCCGTTCTGGTTGCGCCGGCCAGCGGTGGGGAGCCACCCCCGTACAGCCATCATGGCCCTCGAGGGGGTGCTCCACGTCAGGTAAGCAGCCAAGGCCACAGAGTTCCGGGCAGACCGCTCATGCCTGTCGAGGATAAGGCGTTACCAGGCCGTAACAATCCGATGTGCAGTGCCCATACCGCCCCCGGAGCGTCGACTGGCCGACCGGCCAGGGGAGCTACGCCTCCGACGCCTCGGACGCCTCGACGACGCCGTCGGCATAGCCACGGGCGTAGTCCCAGGAGACGTAGCAGCTCGGGTCCGGGGCGAACGCCGGCTCGTGGACGCGGGTCCGTCCCTCGTTGAGGAGCTGGCGCAGGTTTCCGGTCAGCAGATCCCAGTCGAAGAAGTGCGGCTGGGCGCAGCCCTCGCAGTCGACGACGAGGCCGCGGTAGCCACGCGGCTCCAACAGCGTCCGGAAGACGTCCAGGTCGCCGAGCTCGACGAGGACCTCCTCGCGCTCGTGCAGCGACAGCGGCTCGAGCAGGTCGACGTCCTCGACCGGGTCCAGCCGGGAGAGCTCGCAGACCGGGTCCTCCGGGTCGCCCGCGAAGGGGTCGATGGGCTCGTCGCTCACGCGGCCCACGCTACGCCCAGATCCCCGGCCGGGGAGCGGCCGCGGCCGGCGCCGGCGGCCGTGCTGCCGGTCGGCCCACCCGCGATGTGCCCTGAACTGGGAAAACTCTCGCGCCGCTGGCCGGTTGGCCCGGACGCCCGGGGGTAGCGAGAGAACCGTCGCTTTCGGGACGGCAGGGGTCGGCGGCCAGCGCCGGGATCGCCTGTCACCCGTGGGATCCACCGCTCCTCGATCGCGACGCGCGGCCGTGGCCGCGGGCGACGCGGGGCACATCCGGGGGTGAATTTACAAGATCGATAGCAGGGGTGAGCCGGCCTACGGTGTGCGGGCGGCGCGCGTCGCCGCCCGGAGCGGGCGCTGTTCGCGTGCGCTCTCGGCTCGTCGGAAAAGGGGGGCTCAGGCCGATGACCGACGTTCGACGTCTACCAGGTCCCGGCGCGGAGAAATGGGAGTGGCAGCTACACGGCTCCTGCCGTGGTGAGAGCACCGAGTTGTTCTTCCATCCCGAGGGAGAACGCGGCCCGGCGCGAGCCGCCCGCGAGGCGGCGGCGAAGGCCATCTGTGCGCGCTGCGGGGTCGTCAAGGAGTGTGCCGAGCACGCGCTGTCCGCCCGCGAGCCGTACGGGGTCTGGGGCGGGATGAGCGAGTCGGAGCGCGAGGCGGTGCTGACCGGACGCACCCGCCGCCGGGGGGCGGCCGCAACCCTCGAAGGCGTCGGGACGGTGGCGGCGGGCGCCGCGCCGCCGGGAGGGCCGGTCATCCGGGAGGTCCCGGACCGGGGCGCCCCGGGAGCCCACCGGCACGCGCCGGCCGCCGCGGGGCCCACCGCCACCGGGAGCCCGAGAACCGACCACGCGCCCATCGTCGCCTGACACCCGGCCGGGCGATCGAGACCGGCCGGACGGGTTCGAGAGCGGCCAGACGAGTAGTGCCGCCAGATGCCGACATGGCCCGCGCGGCAGGCGGCTCACCCGCGACGGGTGCCGGCGGCCGCCGGATCCGGCTGGCGTGGCGACCCGCAGCGGGAGCGGCTATCCTCATCGGCCGCGTCGGCGGGCGTGACCGGCCGGATCGCATGGCGTGCACGAGGGCGCGGACCCGAAGGCGTGGACGTGCGGACCCGAAAGCGTGGACGTGCGGACGCGAAGGCGTGGACGTGCGGACGCGGACGCGAAAGAGCCCGACCGGTCAGGACCGGTCGGGCTCCTTCGTTCGTGCGACGGCTAGAAGCCGGGGCCGTGGCTGTGCCCATGCCCGTGGCTGTGACCGGCCGCAGGCGCCGACTCGGCCGGCTTCTCCACGACGAGCGCCTCGGTGGTCAGCAGCAGCGCCGCGATGGAGCCCGCGTTGGCCACCGCCGAACGGGTGACCTTGACCGGGTCGATGACCCCGTCCGCGATCAGATCGCCGTACGTCCTGGTCGCCGCGTTGAAGCCGTGGTTCACCGGCAGCTCGGCGACCCGGTACACGATGACCGGGCCGTCCAGGCCGGCGTTGCGAGCGATCCAGTGGAGCGGGGCGGACAGCGCCGAGCGGACCAGGTTGACCCCGGACAGCTCGTCGCCGGTCTTGCCCAGGCCGCCGTCGAGCACCCTGGCGGCGCGGACCAGGGCGGAGCCGCCACCGGCGACGACACCCTCGTCGATCGCGGCCTTGGTGGCCGAGACCGCGTCCTCGAGCCGGTGCTTCTTCTCCTTGAGCTCGACCTCGGTGGCCGCGCCGACCCGGATGACCGCGACGCCGCCGGCGAGCTTCGCCAGCCGCTCCTGCAGCTTCTCCTTGTCCCACTCGGAGTCGCTGACCTCGATCTCCTGGCGGATCTGCTTGACCCGTGCGGAGACGGCCTCGTCGTCGCCGGCGCCGTCGACCAGGGTGGTGGTGTCCTTGTCGATGACGGCCCGGCGGATGCGGCCGAGGTCCTCCAGGGTGGCGGCCTCGAGCTTGAGGCCGACCTCCTCGGAGATGACCTGGCCACCGGTGAGCACGGCCAGGTCCTGCAGCATCGCCTTGCGACGATCGCCAAAGCCGGGGGCCTTGACGGCGACGACCTGGAAGGTCTTGCGCACCGAGTTGACGACCAGCGTCGAGAGCGCCTCGCCCTCGATGTCCTCGGCGACGATCAGAAGCGGCCTGCGGGACTGCACCACCAGCTCGAGCACCGGCAGCAGGTCGTTCAGCGCGCCGATCTTGCCGGGATGCAGCAGGACGTAGGCGTCCTCGAGGACGGCCTCCATCCGCTCCGGGTCGGTGACGAAGTACGGAGAGATGTAGCCCTTGTCGAACTGCATTCCCTCGGTGAGCTCGAGCTCCAGACCCATGGTCTGGCTCTCCTCGATGGTGATGACACCATCCTTGCCGATCTTGTCGATCGCCTCGGCGATCAGCTCGCCCACCCGGGTGTCCTGCGCCGAGATGGCGGCGACCTGCGCGATCGTCTCCTTGGAGCTGACCTCGATCGCCGAGTCGAGCAGCGCCTTCGAGACGGCCTCGACGGCCGCCTCGATGCCGACCTTGAGCGACACCGGCGCCGCGCCCGCCACGACCTCCTTCAGGCCTTGGCGGACCATGGCCTGCGCCAGCACCGTCGCCGTCGTCGTACCGTCGCCGGCGACGTCGTTGGTCTTGGTGGCGACCTCCTTGACGAGCTGGGCGCCAAGGTTCTCCCGCGGGTCGTTGAGCTCGACCTCGCGGGCGATCGTCACGCCGTCGTTGGTGATCGTCGGCGCGCCGTAGGACTTGTCGAGGACGACGTTGCGACCGCGCGGGCCGATCGTCACCTTCACCGCGTCGGCCAGGGTGTTCACCCCGTGCTCGAGAGCGTGGCGCGCGTCCTCGTTGAAACTGAGGATCTTGCTCATGTGATTGGGAGTCCTCCCGCTGGCGTTACCGGCCCGGAATCTGCCGGCACAACGTCGAAGGGGTGCGCCCCGAAAGCGGTGTCACTGTGTTCCACCGATTTCGGGGAGCACCCCCAGCTCGACTACTTCTCGATGATCGCGAGGACGTCACGGGCGGAGAGGACCAGGTACTCCTCGCCGGCGTACTTGACCTCGGTGCCGCCGTACTTGCTGTAAAGCACGACGTCGCCGACCTTCACGTCGAGCGGGACGCGCTTGCCGTCCTCGAACCGGCCCGGGCCCACCGCGAGGACAGTGCCCTCCTGCGGCTTCTCCTTCGCCGTGTCCGGAATGACGATGCCCGAGGCGGTGGTCGTCTCCGCGTCCGACGGCTGGACGACGATGCGGTCCTCGAGTGGCTTGATGGCAACCTTGGTGGCGGTCGTCACGATCGACCTCCCCTTCCTGCGCTGGATGAGAGAGCGACCCTGGCGGCCTGCCGTCGCGGGTGAACAGGCGCCTCTGTCGCTTATCGTTGGCACTCTCACGTGCCGAGTGCCAACTTAGCATCAGTGCCGCACTCGTCAACCGAGCAGGTCGTATACGTGGCGGGGCTTCGTCATCGCCACGGGCGACACCGAGGGCGCGAGACGGAACGGTTGGCGTGCTACCGACTGCTGGCGGGTGGCGGCGCGGCCGGCGGCGTCGGGCCGGTCGCCGGGGCGAACGGCCAGGCGATCGGGCCGTCGAGGCCGGCGAGGACGGCGGCGATGCCGCGGGCCACCTGCCCGTTGAAGGGCAGCGCGTGGTGGCCGAGGCCGGGGATCGTCACGTTCACCGCGGCCAGGTCCGGATGGGTCAGCACCGCCGACTCGGGGCGCACCACCGAGTCCAGGGCGCCGCCGATGGACAGGAACCTGGTGCGGCAGCCCGGCGCCGGCTCGGCCAGTTCCGCCAGCACCGGGGAGCCGGGCCGCAGCGAGGCGACCAGCCGGTACGGGACGGCCCGGGGCAGCAGGTGGGCGAGCCTCGTGCCGGTGTGCGGCGTGCCGAGCGTCACCAGCGTGTGCACTCGCTCGTCGCCGCCGAGGCGCTGCACGTAGTAGCGGGCGATCAGTCCGCCGAGCGAGTGCGCCACGATGTGAACCTGCTGGTAGGAGGTCCTGGCGAGCACGCCGTCGACCGTGGCCCGCAGCAGCGCAGCGGCCGCCGGGACGCCCGTCGCGTACAGCGGCAGGTTGATCGTCTCGACGTGGCCGAAACCGCGCCGCCGAAGCGTGCGTTGCATCCGAGCGAAGATCGACCTGTTGTCGACCAGGCCGTGCACCAGCAGGATCGGCATGCCCGCGGCCGCCGGATGGCCCACGAGGAGGCCACGCTGCAGCGGGCCGAGACCGGCGAGGCTGTACCGGTCGTCGACGCAGGCCCGCCCCGCGCGGACCCCGGCCGGGTAGAAGGCGGCGTGCGTGGCGATGCTGGCCGCCTCGGTGACCAGGCCGCGCACGGCGGCCGGCGCGGCGCCGATACGCCGGGTCAGCACGCGGCCGACACCGAGCGGGGCGCCCGCCACGTCCCGGGTGTACCGGCCGGCGACGGTCCCGAGCTGGCGCAGCCACGCACGCGACGCGTCGTCGTCATCCGCCGGTCGGTCCGGTGCCGCGGCGGACGACGGCCCCGGGGTGCGCCCGGCGGGAGCGCCGCCGCGCGTCGTCTGCCCGGGTCCGGGGAGATCGGTGTCCGATCGCATCACAGTTAGCCCGAAGGTGCCGGCCCCGCGAGGCGGCCGGCCTGGAGACGAGTGGTCATATCCGGGTGCCAGCTAGTCGGGATAGGAGGGACCGTGAGGGTACAGGTGCCCGGGCAGTGCTGTCGACCACTTCCTCCGCCGCTCGGACAGCCGAATGGCCTGGTCAAGGGGGACGAGCCGGTCCAGCGCCGCCCCCACGCCGGCCGCGACGGCGGTCGGGGCACCCGAGCCCAGCACGCCGTCGGCGAAGCCCAGCCGCAGCAGGTCGGCGGGCCGGAGGCCACCGAGGTCGGCGGCCCGCTGCGCGGAGATCCGCAGCGTCGCGGCCGCGCCCTCCGGCGAGAGCGCGGTCAGGTAGCTGTCCGGTGTCATGAGCACCGTGTCGGCGCAGGCCGCCGCGAGCGCCCCGCCGGAGCCGCCCTCGCCGACGATCACGGACACGGTCGGGCTCGGGCAGCGCAGGACCGCCTCCATGGAGGCGCCGATCGCGGCGGCGACGCCGGCGGCCTCGGCCCGCGGGCTCGGGTCGGCCCCGGGCGTGTCGACGAGCAGGACCAGCGGCAGCCCCAGCTTCCCGCCGAGCCGGGCCGCCCGTTCGAGCAGCCGGTACCCCGCCGGTCCGGGGGCGCCTCGCGGCTCGGCCGCGACGGCCACCGCGACGATGCCGAGGGCCGGCCGGCCTGGACCGGTCGCGGACTCGGCGAGCAGGCCGAGTCGTGCCCGGACGGCTGGGTCGGAGCCGGCCAGCTCGACGCCGCGCGGCGTCAGCGCGTCGAGCATCGCGCCGCCGCCGGTCCGACCCGGCGTCCGGGCGGCGCGGACCTGTGCCCAGCCGCGGCCGTCGACCGCGTCCGAATGTCCTTGCTCGGGCCCGAGCAGGTGCTGGGGCTTGGGTTCGGCTCGGGGTCCGGGCTCGTCGGCGGTGGCGCGGTCGCCCGCGGGCCGCGGGGTGAGCGCCGGGCCAGGCCTCGCCGTGGCCGCCGTGAGGGCGGCCGCCAGCCAGCTCTCGACGCCGTCGGGGTCCGCGACGGCATCGACCAGCCCCGACCGCCAGGCCGCGTCGGCGGTGTGGCTGCCGGTGCCGGGCGCGGCGCCGGTCACGGCTTCGACGACCCGCGGGCCGGCGAAGCCGACGGTCGCGCCGGCGACGGCGCAGCGCAGATCCGCCTGGGACGCGACCGTGACCCACACGCCGCCGGTGGTCGGGTGATCGACGATCGCCAGGTGCGGCACGCCCGCCTCGTCGAGGGCGGCGGCGGCCAGGGTCGCCCTGGACAGCCCGACGAGTCCGGCGACGCCCTCCTGCAGCCGGGTGCCGCCGCTGCGCAGGAAGGACAGCAACGGCCGGCGGGTGGCGGCGGCGTGCCCAGCCGCGGCGGCGAACGTGGCGGCGTCCACCTCGCCGAAGCTTCCGCCGTAGACGGTGAACTCCCAGACGGCGACGACGCAGTCGACGCCGGCCACGGGTCCGGCTCCCCACCAGACCGCCGGCGTTCCCGCATAGCCGGGCCAGCGCAGCCGGTTGGGGGCGGCCTCGCCGGCGGCCTGTCGGGGCACCTCGGCGAGCAGCCGGGCGCGCCAGTCGGCGGGCGCCGGGGTCGCGGGCCGGCTGTTGGCGGGCTCCCGGCGCGGTGCTCGGGGCGGGCCGTCCGGGGCCGGGGCGCGATTGGGCATGTCCGCATCGTCGGGCCCGTCGTGGCGTGGTGTCGTCACCCGGCGGCGAAAGTCACCGCGCGCGCCGTTCGGGCGTGCGTCGCAGCGTGGTTCGCCACCCCCACCTCCGTGGCGATGGGACACGTCGAAACGACGAAGGATGTGCATACTGTCCGAAGTTGCGATGCGTCCTCTGCGTTCTGATCCGCTGATGCATCTGACGATTTATAACTATCCGTACACGGATCAAGATGCGCTGTCGTCGGACCGATGCGGGTAGCAGTGCTCAAGACCTTCGGCGACCAGGTATCGGCGGGATACGGCCCCGCAAGGCGGCCGGTGCCGCTGGCCCGACGAGGCGGTTCCCGTGCGCCGCCTCGGCTCAGGCCAGCGGAAGGGGGACCATGCTCGCACCGCTCACGGCGGAAGATCCCGTCGCCGTCGGCCCGTACCGGTTGCACAACCGGATCGGCGCGGGCGGCATGGGCACCGTCTACCTCGCGTTCACCGACCAGCGGCAGCCGGTCGCCGTGAAGATCGCCGGCGCCGAACTGTCCGAGGACGTCGAGTTCCGCCGCCGATTCCAGCGCGAGGTCCGGGCTGCCCGGCGTGTCCGCGGCGGCGCGGTCGCGACGGTGCTGGACGCGGACACCACCGCCGACCGGCCGTGGATGGTCACCGAGTACGTCGAGGGCGTCAGCCTGGCCGACGCCGTCCGCCTGCGCGGGCCGCTGACCGATCGGCTGGTCCGGGGGCTCGCGGCCGGGCTCGCCGACGCCCTGGTCGCGATCCACGAGGCGGGTGTCGTCCACCGGGACCTGAAGCCCTCGAACGTCCTGCTCGCCTGGGACGGGCCCAAGGTGATCGACTTCGGGATCGCGCAGCTCGACGGCCACGCGACGCTGACCCGCTCCGGCCACGTCGTCGGGACGCTCGCCTGGATGGCCCCCGAGCAGATGCGCGGCGAGCAGGCCGCTCCCGCCGCCGACGTCTTCTCCTGGGGATGCTGCGTCGCCTACGCGGCGACCGGCCGGCACCCGTTCCACGCGGACCGGGCCGAGGCGCTCGCGTTCCGCATCCAGCGCGACCCGCCCGACCTGGAGCACCTGCCCGGCGACCTGCGGGACACTGTCGAGGCGGCGCTCGCCAAGGACGCACCGCGCCGCCCAGCGGCCGTCGCGCTGCTCGCCGAGCTCAGCGGCCAGCCGGTGCGCGGCGGAACGGACGCGCACCGCGCGACCGAGACGGTGCTGGAACGCGACTGGACCAGGCAGGTGTCCGCACTGGACGGCCAGCGCGTCGCGGTCGGCCAGCGCGGCGCCGTCGGCTGGGCGTTCCCGGGCCCGCCGCCCGCCTGGGCGGCCGCCGACTCGGTCCCACCGCTCGTGCCGGCGCCGGCGTCCGGCCAGCCCGACCGGCCGCAGCCCGACCGGCCGCAGCTAGACCAGCCGCAGCCGGACCAGGCCGGCCCGGTGGCGCCGTATTCCGGTGATACCTGCGACCTCGGCCTTCCGTACGACAGGACTCCCTATCCGGACACCTCATACCCGGAGCCGGCACGTCGGGCGCCGGCTGACGGTCACCTCGAGCTGTTCTCGGCGGGCTTCCGGCCGGCAGCCGTGAGCCGTCGGCCCGGGTCGCGGTCCGCGCGTCGGGCCGCCGGCAGCGGGCGCGTGCCGGCCGGCAGGCGGGCCGCCGACCGAGGCGTCGGCGGCGCGGCCGGGGCCGGGGCCGGGTGGAACACCGCGGCGGTGCTGTCGGTGGTGCTCGCCGTGCTGTGGCTGTTCGGGGTCGGCAGCGTGGCCGGGGTCTACGTCGGCTATGAGGCCCGGGTCGCGGCCCAGTCCAGGGCGCGCCGCGGCGACGGCCTCGCGGCGGTGGGCATCGTGCTCGGCTGCCTCGGCATCGCGGCGGCGGTGCTGTGCCTGGGATACCTGGGGGGCCATGGCTGACGTCCGGGTCACCCTGCTCGGCCAGCCGGGTGCGTCAGACGGTGTGAGATCGGACATAGGCGCGCGTCCCCTTTGGTGCGGGCCGACCGATGCCGGGGGCGACGGGCGGCGACCGTCGTCGTCGCGGCCTCCCCGGTGTGCGCCTGGCTCGGGGTTTTGTACCGTTCTGCCGCGCGTACTCGGTCTCACCGCCGGTCCGGGCGCCGATCGTCGGCGACGGAGCCGGTCGAGCGTGGCCCGGACCGTGGCGCGCGGCCCGCGCTCGACCCGGCGGCGTCGTCCGAAGGGCGCGCGGTCACGTGTGGGCCGCGCCGCGTAGACGCGCTTCACGGCGGGTGCGTCAGTAGGCTCGCATCCGTTCCGTGCATCCCCTGACCGACCGCACCCGACTGGACGGACCGTGGATCTCTTCGAATACCAGGCGAAGGCTCTCTTCGCCGAGCATGGCGTCCCGGTGCCCACCGGCAAGATCGCCACAACCCCCGACGAGGCCCGCGCGATCGCCGCGGAGCTGGGTGGGAAGGTCGTCGTCAAGGCCCAGGTCAAGGCCGGCGGCCGCGGCAAGGCCGGCGGGGTCAAGGTCGCCGACGGGCCGCAGGACGCATACGAGAAGGCGACCGCCATTCTCGGCATGGACATCAAGGGCCACACCGTGCACTCGGTGCTGGTGGAGCAGGCCAGCGACATCGCGGAGGAGTATTACGCGTCGTTCCTGCTGGACCGCGCGAACCGCACCTTCCTGGCGATGGCCTCCCGCGAGGGCGGCATGGAGATCGAGGAGGTCGCGGCCACCAACCCCGAGGCCCTCGCTCGAATCCACCTCGATCCGCTGACCGGCGTCGACCTGGCGAAGGCCCGCGAGATCGCCGTCGCCGCCAAGCTGCCGGAGGCCGCCCTCGACGGTGCCGCCGAACTGCTCGTCAAGCTGTGGCAGACGTTCGTCAAGGCGGACGCCACCCTGGTCGAGGTCAACCCGCTGATCCTCACCAAGGACGGCCGAGTGATCGCGCTCGACGGCAAGGTGTCGCTGGACGAGAACGCCGACTTCCGGCACCCGGAGAACGAGGCGCTCGTCGACGTCTCCATGGTTGACCCGCTGGAGCAGCAGGCCAAGGAGAAGGGCCTCAACTACGTCAAGCTGACCGGCTCGGTCGGCATCATCGGCAACGGCGCTGGCCTGGTCATGTCGACCCTCGACGTCGTCACCTACGCCGGTGAGGAGTTCGGCGGGCAGCGCCCGGCGAACTTCCTCGACATCGGTGGCGGCGCCTCGGCCGAGGTCATGGCGAACGGTCTGTCGATCATTCTGTCGGACCCGGCGGTCCGCAGCGTGTTCGTCAACATCTTCGGTGGCATCACCGCGTGCGACGCGGTGGCCAACGGCATCATCAAGGCGCTTGACCTGCTCGGCGAGGTGACGACCCCGCTGGTGGTCCGCCTCGACGGCAACAACGCCGAGGAGGGCCGGCGCATCCTGGCCGAGGCCAACCTCGCGGTCGTCAAGCCGGTCGACACCATGGACGGCGCGGCGAAGCTCGCCGCCGAGCTCGCCGCCGCCGCGGCCTGAGTCGAAAAGGAACTCGTTCGCAATGGCCATCTGGCTCGACGAGAACAGCCGGATCGTGGTGCAGGGCATCACCGGTTCCGAAGGCAGCAAGCACGCGAAGCGCATGGCGGCATCCGGCGCACAGATCGTCGCGGGTGTGAACGCCCGCAAGGCCGGCCAGTCGCAGGATGGTGTGCCGGTGTTCGGCACCGTCACCGAGGCGATCGAGCAGGCCGGGGCGAACGTCTCCGTCATCTTCGTCCCGCCGAAGTTCACCAAGGACGCGGCGATCGAGGCCGTCGACGCGGAGATCCCGCTCGCCGTCGTCATCACCGAGGGCGTCCCGGTGCACGACACCACCGAGTTCTTCGCCTACGCCCAGGGCAAGGGCAAGACCCGCATCATCGGCCCGAACTGCCCGGGCATCATCAGCCCCGGCAAGTCGAACGCCGGCATCATCCCGGCCACCATCACCCCGCCGGGACGGATCGGCCTGGTCAGCAAGAGCGGCACGCTGACCTACCAGATGATGTACGAGCTGCGCGACTTCGGCTTCTCCACCGGCGTCGGCATCGGTGGAGACCCGGTCATCGGGACCATTCACATCGACGCCCTCGACGCGTTCGAGGCCGACCCCGAGACCGACGCGATCGTGATGATCGGCGAGATCGGTGGCGACGCCGAGGAGCGGGCCGCCGCGCACATCGAGGCTCACATCACCAAGCCGGTCGTCGGCTACGTCGCGGGCTTCACGGCCCCCGAGGGCAAGACGATGGGACACGCCGGCGCGATCGTGTCCGGCTCGTCCGGCACCGCGCAGGCGAAGAAGGAAGCGCTGGAGAAGGCCGGCGTGCGGGTCGGAAAGACACCGTCGGAGACGGCCCGCCTGATGGCCGACATCATGCGCTCGCTGTAGGCGCATCGAGGTTCACGAGGGCCACCCGGCCGTGGCTGCTGCCCGGCCGGGTGGCCTCTTTCGTCTCTCGCACCGGGCCGCAGTGCCGGGGTCGTCGGGCACAGGCGCGCCAGCATGGGGAGAATGCGGTAGGAGTTCCGCGCCTCGGCATTCCGGACGAAGTGGGGTTGGTCGGAGATGGTGAAGATCGCTGGTCGCGAGGCCGCCGCCAGTGACGTCGGCGCCGTGGCCGGTGGCCTGGTGGTGTTGATCTCCAGCTTCCTCCCGTGGATGGGAGTCGACTGGTACTACTACCGCGGGATCAACCACATGGGCTGGTCCAGCGGACCCCTGGCCGTCTTCGCGATCCTGCTCGCGCTTGCCGGCGCCGGACTGGTGGCCGCGCGGGTCTTCGGCAACATCCGACTGCCCGCGATCGGCCCGGTCGGCCCCGCGCTGCTCAACGTGATCCTGGGCGCCGTCGCCACCCTGTTCATCCTCATCCGACTGGTCACCGTCGATCCCTACGACTCGCGCTTCGGCCTGTACTTCGCCCTGATCGGGGCGGCGGTGCTCGCGGGCTTCAGCGTGCTCGGGCTGCTCACCAGCGGCGAGCAGCCTCCTGGCCGAGGGGCGGGCGGCTCGCCCTGGGGCCCGCGCCCGCCGTACGGACCGCAGCCGTACGGCGGTCAGCCCTATGGGCAGCCGTATGGCTATCCGGCCGCGGCGCCGCAGCCGACGACGTCGGCTGGCGGCTACGGCCAGCCGACGCCCGCGCCGGGCTACGGCCAGCCGACGCCCGCGCCGGGCTACGGCCAGCCGACGCCCGCGCCGGGCTACGGCCAGCCGACGCCCGCGCCGGGCTACGGCCAGCCGACGCCCGCGCCGGGCTACGGCCAGCCGGCCCCGGCCCCGGCCCCGCCCCCGGCCCCGGGCTATGGCCAGCCGACGCCCGCGCCGGCCCCCGGCTATGGTCAGCCGGCGCCCACGCCCGCCCCGGGTTACGGACAGCCGGCCGCCCCGGGCTACGGCCAGACCCCGCCGGGCTACGGACAGCCGCCGGCTCCGGGGCCCGGCACGCCGCCGCCCGGAACGCCCTACGGCCAACAGCCGAGCTGAGCCTGCGCGGCACAGCGTCCAATCCTCAGAACCTCGTCGCCGGACGAAACCGGTTGGATCGGTCCAAATCCGGGCCGTGCCCCGGCGTGTTGGCCCGATGTGGCGGCGTGAGCGTGCGAGCGTCGTTTCCGTGGCCCACCCCGTCGCATCCCGCGGCTCCGCGGCGCTCCGGCTGAGCCGGCTCGCCAGGATCGCGCACGCGTTCGGCGCCGCGCTGCCGGGGCCGGCCCTGGCGTGCGCGGCCGGGCTGGTCGCCGTCCAGCTGCTGGTGCTCATCGCGTGGGCCGCCGACACGAGGGCGACCGCGGGCGCCAGCGCCGCGTTGCGGGTCGGTGCCGACCTGTGGCTGCTCGCGTACGGCGCGACCCTGCGGCTGCCCGAGGGCGACGTCCACCTCCTGCCGCTGGGGCTGGCCGCGCTGCCGGTCCTGATCGCCTTCACCTCCGGCTACCGGCTGGCCACGAGCCGGGCCGGCGGGCTGGTTCCCCAGCCGTCTCGGGACGTGCCCGCCGACACCGCCCCGGTGGCCCGGATCGGCGCCCTCGTGCGCTCCCGCATCCCCAGCCGTGCCGACCTCGCACCCCGACTCGGCAGGGCGGCCGCCACCCGCGCGCGTTCCACGCCGCCGCGCAGCCGGGTCCGGCCGCGCCGGGTGCTGCTGCACATCGCGGCCGTCGTCGTCGCGCAGACCGCGCTGGTCTGCGTGGTCTGCGTGGCCGCGTCGAGCCCGGCGGCGCGCCCGGTGCTCGGCACCGCGGCGCTGGGGGCCGCCGGCCTGTCGGCCCTCGGCGCGACGCTGGGGGCGCTGGCCGGCTGCCGCCGCCTCGGCGCGGCCTGGCGGCGACTGCCGGCGATGCTGCGCATCCCTCTGACCGGTGGCCTGGCCGCGACCGCGACGCTGGTGGCCGTCGGCGCGTTGGCGCTGGGCGCGCTGTTGATCGTCCGGTTCGGCAGCGTCTCGGCCGCTACCAGCGGCCTGGACCCCGGCCTCGTCGGCGGGTTCGGGCTGTTCGCGATGCAGGTCGCGCTGCTGCCGAACCTCGCCGTCTGGGCGTGCTGCTACGCGCTGGGCACGGGCATCGCCGCCGGGCCGACGGTCACCGTGAGCCCGACGTCCGCCGCGCCGAACACCCTGCCGGACCTGCCGGTGCTGCGCCTGCTGCCGGACGCCCCGCTGCCCGGCTGGGCCTGGCTGGTGCTCGCCGTCGCGCCGCTGGCCGCCGGCGCGGCGCTCGCGCTGTCGGTTCGCCGGGCGGTCCCCGCCGCCACCCTGCCGGGTCGCCTCGGACTGGTCTCGGCGGGTGCGGCGGCCTGTGCGCTGCTGCTCGGGCTGCTCGCGGCGCTGGCCGGCGGCGGCATCGGCACCCAGGCGGCGGCGAGCTTCGGGCCGGCACCCGGCTGGGCGATCCTGGCGGCCCTGGTGGAGGTCGGGATGGCCGGCGCGCTCGTGACCAGCGTCGTCGAGCTCGTCCGCCGCCAGCCGTAGGGCGCATCTCGTGGGCGCGTCTCGTCCCGCGGGGCGTCCCGCGCGGCGCGCTGCGGGCGCGCGCCGCGTGTCGTAGCTGGTGGCTACCGTGATCCCGTCGGGCGGCCGGCCGGCGATGCCAGCCGTCCGTCCCGGTCTCGGGGGCGCGCCGGCGTCGCCCGGTGCCCGAGGCGCGCGCGTCGCCCCAGTGAAGCCCGGGAGGCTGTCATGGCACCCACCGCGGCACAGCTTCGTGCCCAGTCGACCGACCTGCGGGCTCTGGGCTGGTCGTATCGGCGGATCGCCGCGCACTGGCAGCGGGCCCACGGCCTGGGCGTGCGGCTGGCGTTTCGGCTCGCGCACGGCTGGACGCAGGAGGACGCCGCCCGGCGCTGGAACGAGCGCTGGCCGGCCTCCCCGAAGACCGGCAAGTCCTTCAGCTACTGGGAGACGTGGCCCGCCGTCGGCGGCCGCGCGCCGTCGCCGCTCGCCCTGGCCCGCCTCGCCGAGCTCTACCTGTGCCGTCCTGGGGACCTGCTGGATGGCCGCGACCACGGCGTCCTCGACGCGGGGCTTGACGCGGGCGAGCGCCGCGGCGGGCCGTGCCCCGGCGACGGCCGCCCACGGGCCTGCGCGGCCGGGGCGGGAGGCCACGATGCGGTGCCCGATCCGGACTTCGAGCTGGACCTCGGCCTTGCGTTCGGCCAGCAGTTCCGGGATCCGGCCCCGGTGGCCCGGCCCCCCACCGACGCGCTGCGCGGGTAACGCGGATGGGCGCGTCCGCAGGGGGCAAGTCAGTACAGTCAGAGGTCGAGTCGCCGCCTCGGGCCCGCGCTGACGGCCCGTTCCGGCGGTGCGCCCGACCGCTGGCCGGACCGGGCCTGGCACGCGCAGCCGAGTCGCCGGCACCGCCCCCGAGCGGCCGCGGAACCGGCTGTACCGAAGCCGCCGAGCGGGCCCGGCGCGCCACGTCCTGCCCCTGCTGACCTGGGAGAGTGCAGTGCCTGCCCGCTTGGTTGTCCTCGCGTCGGGGGCCGGCACCACCCTGCAGGCGATCCTGGACGCCTGCCAGGTTCCGGCCTTCGGCGCCAGCGTCGTCGCGGTCGGCACGGACCGGGCCGGCACCGGCGCGGAGCAGCGGGCGCTGGCCGCCGGGGTGCCGGTGTTCACCGTGCGCCTGGAGGACCAGCCCGACCGGGACGCGTTCAACGCCGCGACCGCCGAGCGGATCGGCGCCGAGCGTCCGGACCTGCTGGTGCTCGCCGGATACATGAAGATTCTGGACAAGCAGGTCGTCGGGCGGTTCCCGACGATCAACACACACCCGTCGCTGCTGCCGTCGTTCCCCGGCGCGCACGCCATCCGCGACGCGCTCGCGCACGGCGTGAAGGTCAGCGGGGTCACCGTGCACTGGGTCGACGAGGGCGTCGACACCGGGCCGATCCTCGCGCAGGCCGCGGTGAGCGTGCTGCCGAGCGACTCCGAGGAAGCGCTGCGCACCCGCATCCAGGCCGTCGAGCGCGGGCTGTACGTCACCACGATCGGACAGATCGCCCGGGGGCGGCCGCCGGAGGCCGTCGCCCGCCACAGCGTGCCCTAGGGTGCCATTTCTGGATCTTGGTCGATCGCCGCGACCGAGGATCACGGGGCGCGCCGCGGGGTCGCCCGCCGGCCGCGCGGCAGCGGCGACCGGTCCGGCACCGTCCGGACCGGGTGAAACGCAGGTCAACGAGGAGGAGCTATGACGAGCCCGCAGGATCCGACGACGGTCCTTCCCGGGGCCGACGGCTCGGCGGCGGCGTCCTCGGCCGCCGCCGCCGCCGGGCCGGGCGCGCAGGTCGTCGCCACGGGGCGCCGTCGGCTGCGCCGGGCGCTGGTCAGCGTCTACGACAAGTCGGGGCTGGGCGAGCTCGCCGCCGCGTTCCAGGCCGCCGGGGTCGAGGTCGTGTCGACCGGATCCACGGCCGAGGTGCTCGCCAGGCACGGCCTCGCCGTCACCCCGGTCAGCACGCTCACCGGCTTCCCCGAGGTGCTGGACGGCCGGGTCAAGACGCTGCACCCCCGGGTCCACGCCGGCCTGCTCGCCGACCTGCGCCTGGCGGAGCACGCCGAGGCGCTGGCCGAGCTGGACATCGAGCCGTTCGACCTCGTCGTCGTCAACCTCTACCCGTTCCGGGAGACGGTGGCCGGCGGCGCGACCGAGGACGAGGCCGTCGAGCAGATCGACATCGGCGGCCCGGCGATGATCAGGGCGGCGGCGAAGAACCACGCCTCGGTCGCTGTCATCGTCGAGCCGGCCGACTACCCGGCGCTGATCGAGGCGGTCGGGGACGGCGGCTTCGACCTCGCGGCCCGCCGCCGGCTCGCCGCCAGGGCGTTCGCGCACACGGCGGGCTACGACGCGGCCGTCGCGTCCTGGTTCGCGAGTGTCGCCGCCCCGGACGAGACCGCGCGGGAGTCCGGCTGGCCGGACGTGCTGACGGCGCAGTGGCGCCGTTCCGACGTGCTGCGCTATGGCGAGAACCCGCACCAGCGCGCCGCGCTGTACGTCGCCGCCGACGAGCACACGCCGGGGCTCGCGACGGCGCGGCAGCTGCACGGCAAGCAGATGTCGTACAACAACTTCACCGACACCGACGCGGCCCGGCGCGCCGTCTACGACTTCGCCGAGCCGACCGTCGCGATCATCAAGCACGCCAACCCGTGCGGGATCGCGACCGGGAACGACATCGCCGAGGCCCACCGCAAGGCGAACGCCTGCGACCCGCTGTCCGCGTTCGGCGGCGTGATCGCGACCAACCGCCCGGTCACCGTCGAGCTCGCCGAGCAGATCGCGGAGATCTTCACCGAGGTCGTCGTCGCGCCAGCCTACGACCCGGATGCCGTGGAGATCCTGTCGCGCAAGCCGTCGATCCGGCTGCTGGAGTGCCCGCCGCCGCCGCACCAGCGTGGCGTCGAGCTGCGGCAGGTGAGCGGCGGGTTGCTGCTGCAGTCCCGCGACGCGCTGGACGCGCCCGGCGACCAGCCGTCGGCCTGGACGCTGGAGGCCGGCCCACCCGCCGACGAGGCGACGCTCGCCGACCTGTGGTTCTCCTGGCGGGCGGTCCGCGCCGTGAAGTCGAACGCGATCCTGATCGCCGCCGAGGGGGCGACCGTGGGGGTCGGCATGGGCCAGGTGAACCGGGTCGACGCGGCCCGCCTCGCGGTCACCCGCGCGGGGGACCGGACGAAGGGCGCCGTCGCCGCGAGCGACGCGTACTTCCCGTTCCCGGACGGGTTCCAGGTGCTCGCCGACGCCGGGGTTCGGGCCGTGGTCGAACCCGGTGGCTCGGTTCGCGACGAGCTCGTCGTCGCGGCGGCGCGGGAGGCCGGCATCACCCTGTACTTCACCGGCGTGCGGCACTTCGCGCACTGACGCGCCGATCCTGCGCGCGCCGATCCGCCGCCCGCGGGGTGCGGGCGGGCACGACGACGGGACCGCGGGAGAGCTTCTCCCGCGGCCCCGTCACCGTCGGCGGTTCTGCCCGCCACGTCCGTTGTTGCCATCGCGCCGGCCGCCCCGACGGTCCCGCCGGGAGCGCGGGTCGCGTGGCAGCGCGGGGGCGTCGCCCGTGGTCCCCGTCGACGGCGGAGACCACGAAGGGTCGGCGAGCTGGTCGTTGGCGCCGGCCGGCGGAGGCTCCCAGTCCCAGCCTGGGTCCGCGTCGGGCTCTCCCGGCCCGGCCGGGGGGCCCGCGACGGTGCGCGGGTCTCCCGGCGGCCGGTCCAGGAGAAGGGGACGGTCGGCGCCAGCGCTTCAGACGCTCGTCGACTCCGCGGCGGTGGTGCCCCGTCGGGCCGGGCTGGTGGCGCCCGTGGTGGTCGGCGTGGTCGTGCCGGTGGTCGTCGTCGCGCCGGTGGTGCCGGTCGTCGGACCGCCGGGCACGTCGCTGTTCGGCACGTAGCGCTGCGAGACCCAGTCGAGCGCCTCACGCCACGAGGCGCCGTACAGCACCGAGATCCGGTCGGCGGTCTGACGCGCCAGCGCCTGGACGAACACGCGGTCGTCGCTGTCGAGGTGCCGGGCGTCGCCGAACGTCTCCCACGCCCGGAACATCAGCTCCTGTAGCTTCTTGCTGTGTGGCGACTCGTCTGCCACGTCACACTCCTCCTGCTGTGGGACCTGACGCGGCAGTCTGCCCTAGTCCGGGTGAGCGCCACGCGGTGGGGGTGCCGAAATGGGTCCGTTCGTCCGGCGGGCGGGTCCCTCCTACACTGCGAGCGTGGCGGGACGGGGCGTGGCAGGGAGTCGGCCGCCCGGGCCGGCACCCGGGGCGCCGCCGCCGGGCGGACCGCCAACGTCCCCTGGGCCGCGGGCCCAGGCGCGGGCGCGGCGGGCGGCCGAGAAGCACGGCCGTGCACCCTGGTTCGTGCGGCAGTTGGTGCCGACCGCGGCCCTGGCCGGCGTGACGGTGGGGCTTGTCCTGGTCGTGGAGCAGCGGTGGCGGCAGGGCCTGTTCGGGATCGGCGCCGTGCTGCTGGTGATGGCGCTGGCCCGTCTCGTTCTGCCCGCGCGGTCCGTAGGTGTGCTGGTTGTTCGCGGCCGGCTGTTCGACGTCCTGACGCTGCTGCTGCTGGGCGGCGCCGTCTTCGGCCTGACGCTGTCCGTCCCCTTCCCCACGGCCTAGCTCCCACCGGCTGGCGCGCCACCCGGCACCGGCCGGTCTCGCGCGGCCCGACCAGGTGACCGCCCGCCTGCCGGGACGTCGAGCGCCCCGTCACACTGGGAAGCCGCGAGCGGCGCGGCCGGGTAGCGTCGCGTGGGCGGCCCCATCGCCCGCCACCGCGACGCTCGCCTGGCCGCCGGCCAGATCGCCGGGCTCCGCGCCGCGGAGCCGGTGCACCTGTCAGGGCTCACCCCCCGCCGCCCGCGCCGACCCGGAGCGCCCGGCCAGGTCGAGGCGAGCGGGATTACCTTTGGGTAGCCAGACGCACCAGAAGCGAAGCGGAGTAGCGGTGACAGAGTCAACGATCATCTATACCTTCACCGACGAGGCGCCGGCCCTGGCCACGTTCTCGTTCCTTCCGGTGATCCAGGCTTACGCCGCCACCGCTGGCGTTCCCGTAGACAGCCGCGACATCTCCCTCGCCGGGCGGATCATCGCGACGTTCCCGGAGTACCTCGACGAGTCCCAGCGCATCGGCGACGCGCTCGCCGAGCTCGGCGAACTCGCGCTGCGGCCCGAGGCGAACATCATCAAGCTGCCGAACATCTCGGCGTCGATTCCGCAGCTGCGGGCGGCGGTCGCCGAGCTGCGGGACAAGGGCTACGCGCTGCCGGACTACCCGGACGACCCGAAGACGGACGAGGAGCGGGACGTCCGCGCCCGGTACGACAAGATCAAGGGCAGCGCGGTCAACCCGGTGTTGCGCGAGGGCAACTCGGACCGGCGTGCCCCCGCCTCGGTGAAGAACTACGCGCGCGCCCACCCGCACAAGATGGGTGCCTGGAGCGCCGACTCGAAGACCAATGTCGCGACCCTGGGCCACGACGACTTCGCCAGCACCGAGACGTCGGCCGTCGTCGAGTCCGACGGGGCGCTGCGCATCGAGCTGGTCGGCGCGGACGGCACCACCACCGTGCTGAAGGAGACTGTCAAGGTCCTCGCCGGCGAGGTCGTCGACGCCGCCGTGCTGCGCGTCGGCCCGCTGCGCGCCTTCCTCACCGAGCAGATCGCCCGGGCGAAGGCCGAGGGCGTGCTGTTCTCCGTGCACCTGAAGGCCACGATGATGAAGGTCTCCGACCCGATCATCTTCGGCCACGTCCTGCGCGCCTTCTTCCCGAGGACGTTCGCGACCTATGGCGGCACCCTCGCGGCCGCCGGCCTGAGCCCGAACGACGGCCTCGGCGCCGTCTTCGCCGGCCTGGCCGCGCTGCCGGACGGCGAGGCGATCAGGGCCTCGTTCGACGCGGAGCTCGCGGCCGGCCCGGCGCTGGCGATGGTCGACTCCGACCGCGGCATCACGAACCTGCACGTCCCGAGCGACGTCATCGTCGACGCCTCGATGCCGGCGATGATCCGCACCTCCGGGCACATGTGGGGCCCGGACGGGAGCGAGGCGGACACCCTCGCCGTGCTGCCGGACAGCAGCTACGCCGGCGTCTACCAGGCCGTTATCGACGACTGCCGGGCGAACGGGGCGTACGACCCGGCGACGATGGGCTCGGTGCCGAACGTCGGCCTGATGGCGCAGAAGGCCGAGGAGTACGGCAGCCACGACAAGACCTTCGAGATCGCGACGGATGGCACCGTGCGGGTCGTCGACCTGTCCGGCGCCGTGGTTTTGGAGCAGCCCGTCTCCGCCGGCGACATCTTCCGGGTGTGCCAGACGAAGGACGCCCCGATCCGCGACTGGGTGAAGCTTGCCGTCACCCGCGCCCGCGCGACCGGCGACCCGGCCGTCTTCTGGCTCAACGAGAACCGCGCGCACGACGCCCAGATGATCAAGAAGGTCCTGGCCTACCTGCCGGAGTACGACACCGACGGCCTGACCATCGAGATCCTGGCCCCCGTCGAGGCGACCGCCTACTCGCTGGAGCGGATCCGCCAGGGCCTCGACACGATCTCGGTCACCGGCAACGTGCTGCGCGACTACCTGACCGACCTGTTCCCGATCCTGGAGCTGGGCACCAGCGCCAAGATGCTGTCCGTCGTCCCGCTTATGGCCGGCGGCGGCCTGTTCGAGACCGGTGCCGGCGGCTCGGCGCCCAAGCACGTCCAGCAGCTCGTCAAGGAGAACTACCTGCGCTGGGACAGCCTCGGCGAGTTCCTCGCGCTCGCCGTCAGCTTCGAGCAGTTCGCGACGGTCACCGGCAACGCCCGGGCGAAGGTGCTCGGCGAGACGCTCGACCGGGCGACCGGCACGTTCCTCGCCGAGAACAAGTCGCCGGCCCGGCGCGTCGGCGGGATCGACAACCGCGGCAGTCACTTCTACCTGGCGCTCTACTGGGCCCAGGAACTCGCGGCGCAGACCGACGACGCGGAGCTGGCCGCCGCCTTCGCGGGCCTCGCGAAGACGCTGGCCGAGCAGGAGGCGACGATCGCCGCCGAGCTGCTCGCCGTGCAGGGCTCGCCGGCCGACGTCGGCGGCTACTACCAGCCGGACCCGGCCAAGGCGAGCGCCGTCATGCGGCCGTCGGCGACCTTCAACGAGGCCCTCGCGGCGCTCGCCGTCTGACGTCCGAGCCTGCGGCGGGCCTCAGGACCTCTGTCGGCCGCCCCTGCTCCGTTCCGGGGCGGGGGCGGCCGACGTCGTCTTGGGGGGCGCGTCCGCGTCGGCGGGGCCGGGGCCGTCGGCGGGGCCGTCGGCGCTGTGTCCAGGCGTGGCGTGCCCCGGCTGGCGGCGCGGGGCGACGCGCCGGACGAGGTCGGCGACCCACCGTCGGTTGTCGTGGTCGTCGTCCTGCCTGTCGACCTCGTCGGCTGGCGCGGCTGCATCCGCGTCGGCGTGGGCATCCGGCCTGGCGGTGCCGGACGGGTGGATGTCCGAGTTGCCCGGTGCCGTGACCGCCCAGGCGGCGGCGAACAGGATCCAGCGCATCAGGATGTTGATCCAGATGAGCAGCCCGACGATCACGGCGAACGTGCCGTAGACGGGGTTGCCGGTGGTCTTGCCGACCAGCCAGGTGCCGAGCAGCTTGAAGACCTCGAGGCCGACCGCCCCCAGCAGCGCCGCCTTGACGACGGCGCGCCGGTTCGTCCTCTTCGGCAGCCGCCAGAACAGATACAGAAAGACCAGCGTGTCCGCGATCAGAGCGAGCAGGAAGCCCAGCACGCCGGCGAGCCAGGCCGCCGCGGTGCTGCCGTCCAGCCCGGTCGCCCGCAGAATCACCCCGTTGGCCGACGTCGCGAAGCTGGTCAGCGCGAGCGAGACGAGCAGCAGCAGGCCGAGGCCGGCGAGGACGCTGACGTCACGCAGGCGCCGGGTGACCAGGTTGCCGGCGTCGGTGCTCTGGTGCCACATCAGCCGGATCGCGTCCCGCAGGGCCGAGACGCAGGCCACCCCGGCGAGCACCAGGGCGAGCAGACCGATGACTCCGACGCCGACCTTCGCCGAGCCGAGGGTCTCCACGTTCAGCTTGTCCGCAAGCCCTGGCAGGTAGCCGTTGATCTGCGCGGCGAGCTTCTCGCGGGCGTCCGGGTAGGCATCGACGACGAAGCCGATGACCGCGTAGGTCAGGGCGATGATCGGGAAGAACGACAGGAAGGCGAAGTAGGTCACGCCGGCGGCCAGTCGATCGCCACCGTCCGAGGTGTACCGGCCATAGGCGCGGATCGCGTGGTCGAGCGGGGGGAGTCGTCGGCGGGCCGTCGACACCCCGCCGGACACCCCGCGCCGGGTCGCGCCGACCACACCGCGGATGTCTGTCACGCAGCGTCGATACCCCGGGGCCGCCGGTGCGGAACCAACGGATTGCCTACGTAAACCCTCTCGCGGGCACCAAGGTCTAGGTCGGCGGGCGAAAGGGTTTAGCCCGCGCGGGAACTGTGCGGTGGTACGGCACCTTAGTCGGCGTGCGCCTGCGCGCGGACGGCGTCGCAGAACGGCGGCCACACCGCGGCCGCCCACGGGCCGAAGTCGCGGTCGGTGAGGCACACGCACCCGACGCCGACCGCCGGATCGACCCAGAGGAACGTGCCGGCCTGGCCGAAATGACCGAACGTCGCCGGTGAGAAGGTCGTCCCCGTCCAGTGCGGCGTCTTGTGGCCGCGCAGCTCGAAGCCCAGTCCCCAGTCGTTGGGCCGCTGCATCCCGAAGCCCGGCAGCACGCCGTCGAGCCCCGGGAACGCGACCGACGTCGCCGCGGCGAACGTCTCGGGCGCGAGCAGTCTCGGTGCGAGCAGCTCGGCGACGAAGGCCGCCAGGTCGTCGACCGTCGCCGTGACGCCGTACGCGGGCGACGACGTCAGGACGGACGACGTCATCCCGAGCGGCGCGAACACGGCCTCGTGCAGATAGCCGGCGAACTCGATACCGGTCGCGGCCTCCAGCGTGCGGCCAAGCTCCTCGAAACCGGTGTTGGAATAGATCCGACGGGTTCCCGGGCGGCCCAGCACGCCATCGCCCGAGAAGGCAAGCCCCGAGGCGTGGGCGAGCAGATGGCGGATCGTGGAGCCTTCGGGGCCGGCGCGGTCCTCCAGAGCGAAGGCGCCCTCCTCCACCGCGAGGAGCGCCGCATAGCCGGACAGGGGCTTCGACACGGACGCCAGTCGGAACCGGGCCGTCACGTCACCCACGTCGGCCACCCGGCGCACCGACCCGTCGGCGCCGCGGACGAGCACTGCCGCGGCGACCCGTGGCGCCGGCCAGCTGGCAACCTGCTTGAGCGCCTCCACGATCCGCACTCTATGGGCACCGGTGGCGCTGACCCGCCGCGCCGGCTGCGAGACTGAGCCGATGCGCCCGAGGACCGGCCGATGAGCGCCGCCGCGACGCCGAACCAGACCGTGCCGTCGCTCGGTCTGGTTCGGCTCAGGCCGTCCACGGCGCCACTGGCCCCGGTGGCCCCGGCCGTGCCGGTCGTCGACCTGGCCAGCCTGCGCGGACGCATCGTCGACGTGCTCGTCGTCGGCGGCGGGCCCGCCGGCTCCGCCGCCGCGCTCGCGGCGCTGCGCCATCGCCCGGACGCCACCGTGGTGATCGCCGACCTGGCCTCCTTCCCGCGCGACAAGACCTGCGGCGACGGCGTCGCCCCGCACGGACTCGACGTGCTGCGCGAACTGGGCGTGCCCGCCGCCGCCGCCGGATTCCGGCCGGTCGACCGGATGCGGCTGCGCACCCCGGGCGGCGCCGAGGTCGCCACTCCCTCGACCCGGGCGACCCACGTCATCCCGCGGCTGGTCTTCGACGCCCGACTCGCCGCGGCCGCCGCCGCCCGCGGCGCCTGCGTCGTGCGGCACCGGGTTCGCGAGCTCGCGGTCACCACCGTCGACGGCACGCCGGCCGTCGTCGTGAACGGCGGAACGATCGCCGCCCGGGTCGTGGTCGGCGCCGACGGGGCCAACTCGGTGGTGCGCCGGTCACTCGGGGTCGGGGTGAACCCGCCCGAGGCGCTGGCGATCGCCGTCCGGGCCTACGCCGACGCGCCGAGGGCGGAGCTGCCACCGGAGCAGTACATCGAGATGACCGACGAGGGCTGGCCGGCCTACGCCTGGTCGTTCCCGATCGGTGATGGCCGGGCGAACATCGGTTTCGGGATGCTGCGCTCCCAGCTCACGGCGACGGCCGCCGCCCGCGGCGACGCCGGCGCCGGGACGGCCTCGGGCCGGGACGTGCTGCACGGCACGCTCGCGGCGATCCTGCCCGATCAGCCGGCGTATCCCGGCACCCTGCGCGCCCATCACCTGCCGATGTCGACCTGGCGGCCCCGTCAGCCGGACGGGCAGGTCCTGCTGGCCGGCGACGCGGCGTCGCTGATCAATCCGCTGACCGGCGAGGGGATCTACTACGCGCTGCTGTCCGGCTCGCTCGCGGGTGACGCGGCGATGCGGGCCGTCGTGGCCGGCCGGCCGGCGCGGGCCGGGGCCGCTTACCGGCGCGCGCTCGGCGGCGAGCTGGGCCGTCACCTGCGGCACACCACGCTGCTGGCGGGCCTCGCGGGCCGGCACCGCCCGCTGATGGACGCCGCCGTGCGGTCGGCGAGCCGGCGGACCGAGCTCTACGACACCCTGGTCGAGATCGGCCTCGGGCGAGGCACGATCCCGGCGGCGTCGCTCGCCCGCCTGGCCGGGCGCCGGCTGCTCGCCCGCCGGGCCGGCGCGCTGGAAGCCGTCTGACCGGGCGCATTCGGCCCAGGTGGGACGGGTCCGACGGATCGGCGGAGGTCGGGAAGAAGACCAATATCACGCCGGCCCCGGCTGGGGCGACAGGCGGCTGGACGTTATCCTTGACAAAGACCTGCCGAATCCTCTAGCGAGGACGACCGCGAGGAGGTGGCCGCTGTGAGTTCTAGCGGGTGCTCTAGTTACGGCCACCTTCGCCCGACGCTCGACGACGGGTACGCGGCGTAACGGCAGCCAGGGCCCTCCGGATGTGACGAGGCCCGGCTCCGTTTCTTCTCCGGGCGCGACCAGCTCGCGTCCGACGCCGCATGCCCGGCACCGTCCCGCGTCCGCATGGGTGGGGTTGGCCGTCCAAGATCGGACCACGGCCCCGGGTCGCCATCGTGCGACCTGCTCTCGACATGCGCGCCTGCCCCGGATGTGTCCGGGGCCTGATGCGCGGAACGGGGACCCTCATGAGCATCACCACCACCGCAAACCGTGTCGTCTCCCGCCGGGCGGCGGAGCGCCTCGACATCCCGGTGGCCAGCCGCGTCACGCTGCTGCCTCGCCCGATGAACCGCGAGGCGTTCAGCCGGGGCGCCGAGCGCATCGCCCGGTTCCTCGGTACCGGGCGCTACCTCGCCATCCAGACCGTTCTCGTCATCGTCTGGATCGGGCTCAACGTGGCGATCCCGCTCATGCGCTGGGACCCTTACCCGTTCATCCTGCTCAACCTTGCCTTCTCCACCCAGGCCGCGTACGCGGCGCCGCTCATCCTGCTGGCACAGAACCGCCAGGACGACCGGGACAAGGCCTCGCTCGCCGAGGACCGGGCGGGGGCGCTGCGGGCCAGGGAGGACACCGAGTTCCTCGCCCGCGAGGTGGCGGCACTGCGGCTCGCCCAGAGTGACGCGACGACCCGGCAGTACCTGCGTGGCGAGCTCAGCCATCAGCTCGACACGCTGCGCGACGATCTGCGCGACGATCTGCGGAGCCTCGTGCTGGACGCGGTGCGCGCCACGCTGGCGCCGAGCGAGCCGACGCCGGTCGCCGCCGGCGTCGGCGCGCCGAGCACCCGGGAGGCCGCACGCGAGCGGGCCGACGCCGCCACGACCGGGTCCTCGGCGAGGCGCGGGGGGCGCAGCGAGCGGTCGTCGGCCGGCCGCGGCGGCCGGCGCGCGGGTGGGGAACGCCACCGGGCGGCTCCGGGGACCCCCGCGGCCACCACCGCCGGGGCGCTGCCACGCTCGGCCGGCTGCCGACCGGGCGGCGATCCCTTCGACACGGACGGCGGCTGACCGAGCGGGGCCGACGCCCGACGGGCGCGACCGTCCAGCGGGCAACGCGCCAGGGCTCGACGCCACGGCACGACACAGTGTGCCCGTTGGCTTCGTTGTGGTGATCTCATCACGTAACGTAACAGCGTGAATGTTGCCAGTCCGCACCATCACCTTCGGTGAGCGCCCGCCTGGCCGCAGCTCCCACGCCGTCGGCCGCTCGGTCGGTCAGGCCGGCCCGTCCCGAGGTTCCGGCCGCCCGGCGGCACGCCTTCTCGGTGAGCGCCGCGCTGCTCGCGGCGCTCGGCGTGGTGCTGCTCGCGGGCGGCCCTGTGGGGGCCACCCTCCCGCCGCCGGCGGTCGCACCGGCCACCGTGGTCCCGGCCTCCGTCACACCGGCCCCGGTCACACCGGGCACCGTCGTTGCGGGCGGCGGCGTCCCGGGCGCCGTGGACGCACCCGTCCCAGCCCCCGCGACGACGGCGGCCCAGCCCGGGGCGGCGACCGCGCTGCCGGCGACCATCACCGCCGCGACCTGGCTCGTCGCCGACGCCGGCACCGGGGAGATCCTCGCGGCCAAGGGCCCGCGCACCCGCGACCTGCCCGCCAGCACGATGAAGATCCTCACCGCCCTCGTCGTGCTGCCGGCGCTCCCGCCGGACCAGCTCGTCACGGTCGGCAAGGACGCCGCCGAGGTGGACGGCACCAAGGTCGGTCTCGTCCCCGGCCAGAGCTACTCGGTCCGCGACCTTGCCACGGCGATGCTCATCGCCAGCGGCAACGACGCCACGCTCGCGCTGGTCGACGCGGTCGGCGGCCGCGCGGCGGTCCTCGGGCGGATGAACGCGCTCGCCGGCCTGCTCGGCGGGACCGACACCGTCGCCGTCGACCCGACCGGCCTCGACGCGCCAGGACAGCTCACCTCGGCGCGCGACCTCGCCATCTTCGGCCGGGCCGCGCTCGCCGAGCCGGCGGTCAGCCGCTACCTCACCATCCCGCGCGCGTCGCTGCCCACCCGCGACGGCGGCCACTTCGAGATTCAGAATCACAACCTGCTGCTCGGCACCTACGAGGGCACCGTCGGCGTGAAGAACGGCTACACCGTCGCCGCAGACGCGACCTACGTCGGCGCCGCCCGCCGCGCCGGGCGGACGCTGATCGTGGCGCTGCTGCGCACGGCGCCGAACTACGCGACCGACGCCCGCGCCCTGCTCGACTGGGGCTTCGCGAACGACGGCCTGGTCGCCGCCGCGGGCACGCTGCCCGCCGCGACGATGCCCGTGCACCCGGACGTCGGCCTCGTCGGCTCGGCCGGCACGCTCGACCCGGCGGGGTCCGCCGCCGAGGGCCGCGAGCCGGCGACGGCCGCCCGGATGCGCTCCGGCCAGGGCGCGGCGGGCGACGCGGGCATCGGCTGGGTCACCTGGACCGCGCTTGTCCTGACCCTGCTGGCCAGTGCGCTCACGGCATTCCTCCATGGCCACCCGCCGCCCCGACGTCGCCCGCCGGCGGCCCGACCCCGCCGGGCGCGCCACCTGGCCAGCCCACGTGAGACGCGCCAGCGGCCCGCCGCGCACGCGTCCGCGCGGGCCCACCCGCCCCACGCCCGGCGGCGGCCGGCGGCCGGCCAGCCGATGCCCCGCCAGCGCCCACCTGCCGAGACGAACGGCCGCCGCCGCGAACCCGGTACGCGCGCCTGACCTGCGCCGCGCTCCTTGCCCCGACGACGCCGTCGCCGCCCGTCGCGACGAAGCGCCGCCCGAGGCCGCTCGTCATCGCCGTAGCCTCGAAGCGCCGCCCAGCGGCGGCGGCGCGGCATGATCGTCGTTTGTGCCGCCGGGTGGTTGTATTCGCCGGCCCTATTGACGACCACCTCGGGGCGCAACCCGCGATCAGGCGCGCGGCTGCGAAGGTGGAGGCGTGACTCTGTCGAAGCGCGCCTGCTGGTTCCTGGTAGCCGTGGGCATCTGGTCGTGGGTGATCTGGCCGACCTTCCTGCGCAACATCTGGAAGGACGACCGCTCCTGGGACGATGGCCCGACCGGTTTCTTCCTCGTCCACCTGGTCCTGACGGTCGTGTCGCTCGCCCTCGGCAGCGGCGTCGGTTGGCTGGGTGTCCGCGGCCTGCGCGGCGCCGGCCGGGGCACGGGCGACGCGGCGGCGGCCGACCGCGACCTGGTCGACACGCCTCGCTGAGCGCGGGGCCGGGCACCGCGATCGAGCCCGCGCGAGGCCGGACCGCCCGGCCCGGGCTTCGGCGCCTGACCAGGCTTGGGCACGCTGCTCGGGGCGGCGGCGGCGGCACGGCTCCGTCACCCGGCCACCCGGCCACGCGGCCACGCGGCCTGTCAAGCGTGGGCTGTTCCCGGCTCCGGAGCGGCCGGCGGCCGGCTGTCGTGGGGATGCGGTAGACAGGGCCGGACAGGCGAGGTGATGACGATGGCGGCACAGGCGGGCCCGGTGGTGGGCGCGGACGCTGACCCGACCGGGGAACCGGTCGGGGAGCTGTCCGGCGGCCGAGAGCGGGCCGAGGAACTGCTGCGGGAGCTCGCGGGCCCGCACGCCCGGTTGCGCGAGGACCAGTGGCAGGCCATCGATGCGCTCGTGAACGGGCACCGGCGGGTTCTGCTGGTGCAGCGCACCGGCTGGGGCAAGTCCGCGGTCTACTTCCTCGCCACCGCGCTGCTGCGCGAACGGCACGCCCCCGCCGCCGGGGTCGAACGCGGCGGCGCCACCGGCGGGCCCTGGCCAGCGGAGCCGACCGAGCCGGACGACTACGACTACGACCCGGGCGCGGACGGCGACGGCTACGACGCGCCGTACGACGCGGGGCCGGCCGACTACGACGAGAGCTCCGTTCCGCAGGCGCCGGACGACCAGGCGCAGCCGTGGGCCGCGGACGGGCCGGGCGCCGCCGCTCCGGCGAGGTCGGCGGGCGGGCACGGCCGGATCGGGCCCACCGTCATCGTGTCGCCACTGCTCGCGCTGATCCGGAACCAGGCGAAGGCGGCGGCCCGGCTCGGCATCCGGGCCGGCGAGATCCACTCCGGCAACGTGACGGAGTGGGACGAGGTGTACGCGGCGCTGCGCACCGGTGACCTCGACGTGCTGCTCGTCGGGCCCGAACGGCTCAACAACCCGTCGTTCCGGGACGGCTACCTGCCCGAGCTCGCGGCCACCACCGGCCTGCTGGTGATCGACGAGGCGCACTGCATCTCCGACTGGGGCCACGACTTCCGCCCCGACTACCGCCGGCTGCGCACCGTCGTCGCGGGTCTCGGCGCCGGGGTACCGGTGCTCGCGACCACCGCGACGGCGAACAGCAGGGTCGTCGACGACATCGCCGAGCAGCTCGGCGTCGCCCCGGGGCGACCCGTCCCGGCCGGCACCGGCGACGGCAGCCTCTATGCCAGCCGGACGGCGGACTCCAGCCAGGCCGGCGAGTCGGCGGAGACCGACCTCCTCGGGGATGCCAGCCACGCGGGGGAGGCCGAGACGCTGGTGCTGCGCGGCTCGCTGGACCGGGAGAGCCTCCGGCTGGCCGTCGTCCAGCTGCCGTCCGCCGAGGCGCGGTTCGGCTGGCTCGCGGAGCATCTCGACCGGCTGCCCGGCTCCGGGATCGTCTACACGCTCACCAAGCCCGCCGCCGAGGAGCTGACCGCCTTCCTGCGGGCCCGCGGCCAGAACGTCGCCACGTACCACGGCGGAACCGAGGCGGCCGAACGCATCGCGGCCGAGGAGGACCTGCTCGCCAACCGGGTGAAGGCGCTGGTCGCGACGTCCGCGCTCGGCATGGGCTTCGACAAGCCCGATCTCGGCTTCGTCGTCCACGTCGGCGCACCGAGCTCGCCGATCAGCTACTACCAGCAGATCGGCCGGGCCGGGCGGGCCGTCGAGAAGGCGGACGTGGTGCTGTTGCCGGCCGCCGAGGACCGCGACATCTGGAAGTACTTCGCCGACACGTCCTTCCCGCCCGAGGCGGTCGTGCGCGAGGTGCTCGGCACGCTCGCCCTGGCGGGGACGGCCTCGGCCGGCGGTGCGGGCCGGCGGGGCGGGCAGCGGTCGGGAACGCGGAGCATGACCAGCCCGGGCACGATGTCCACGCAGGCACTCCTGGCCGCGGTGAACATCGGGTCGGGCCGGCTCGAGTCGATGCTGAAGGTCCTCGACGTCGACGGCGCGGTCCGCCGGGTGAAGGGCGGCTGGGAGGCGACCGGGCGGCCCTGGCACTACGACGCGGACCGCTACGCGCGGCTCGCCGTGGCTCGGGCCGCCGAGGAACGGGCGATGCTCGACTACATCGCCACCGACAGCTGCCGGATGGAGTTCCTGCGCCGCCAGCTCGACGACCCGTACGCGACCGCGTGCGGGCGTTGCGACCGGTGCACTGGGGAGTCCTGGGACACCACCGTCTCCGCGCAGGCGCGCGAGCTGGCCCGCGCGGAGCTGCGCCGGCCGGGGGTCAACGTCGAGCCCCGCAAGATGTGGCCGACCGGGATGCGCACCCTCGGCGTGAGCCTCTCCGGCCGGATCCCGGCGGAGGTGGCCGCCGAGCCCGGCCGGGCGCTCGCCCGGCTGAACGACGTCGGCTGGGGCAACCGGCTGCGGCCGATGTTCGCCGCCGCCGGCGAGGACGGGCCGGTCCCCGCCGACCTCGTCGACGCCGTCGTCGCCACCCTGAAGGCCTGGGACTGGCGGGTGCGTCCCGCGGCGGTCGTCGCGATGCCGTCCCGGTCCCGGCCCCGGCTCGTGGCGAGCCTCGCCGAGCGGATCGCGGCGATCGGCCGGCTGCCGCTGCTCGGCGCGCTCGACCGGGTCGCCGACTCGCCGCCCGCCGGCACCGTCCACAACAGCGCGCACCGCCTCGCCGGCCTGGTGAACGCCTTCGCCGTCCCCTCGGACGTCGCCGACGGTGTCCGGCGGGCCGGCGGCCCGGTCCTGCTGGTCGACGACCTCATCGTCACCGGCTGGACGATGACCGTGGCCGCCCGCCTGCTGCGCGAGGCCGGCGCCGCCGCGGTCCTGCCGCTCGTCCTCGCCGTCGAGACCGGCTGACCCCGCGCGGGTCTCCCGCCGGCCCCCCGCCCCCGCGCCCGCCCGCGGCTCGAGGCGGGCGGGACAATGGGCTGGTGGGCATGGACGTGCTGATCCGGCCGGCCGAGCAGGACGACTGGCCGGGGCTGTGGCCGCTGTGGCACGCCATCGTCGCCGCGGGCGAGACGTATCCCTACGACCCGGGGACGACGAGCGAGGCGGGCCGGGCGATGTGGCTTGCCGCCCCACCGGCGTACACCTGGGTCGCCGTCGCCCCGGACGGCCAGCACGTCGGCACCTACCAGATCAAGCCGAACCAGCTCCGCCTCGGTGACCACGTCGCGAACGCCGGCTTCATGGTGGCGCCCGAGGTGCGCGGGCAGGGCGTCGGGCGGCGGCTGGGCGAGCACTGCCTGGACGCGGCCCGCGCGCTGGGCTACCGCGCCATGCAGTTCAACGCGGTGGTCACCACCAACACCGCGTCGCTGCAGCTGTGGCGCTCGCTCGGCTTCATCATCGTCGGAACCGTTCCCCGCGGTTTCCGGCACGCGGTTCACGGCGAGGTAGACATGCACATCATGCATCGGTTCCTCTGAAACTGGTCGACACCGCTCGGCATTCGAGCCGGCGCCGGGGAACGACGCGGCCGCGCCGCCGTCATTCCAGCCGGCCGCCCGGCACGCCCGCGGTCTCGCCCACTACCCGGACGCGGGCGTCGGCCGCACACGGATCTACCCGAACAGCGGCACTATGACGAAGTCCGCGCGGCCGGCCGGCCAGCTTCTGGAAGGGCGATTGTTTCGCCGCGAGTCCGCATTGTCGATTTTCCGAAAGAAATGGCGCCGGCGAGGGTGCGGCTTTCCTTTCCGTCGGTTGCCCGGGCATCCCGGGGCGCTGGACCCGCAGACGAGCCGGGCCGTGTCCCGGTGGGACCGCGCGGTGGTGGAACGCCGCCGCCGGGGCAGTCGGAGCCCGCAGCGTCCGGCCCTTCATCTCGGTACCTCGACCCGCGGCTGCCGCTCGGCGGCGACGCGGGATCCGCTGCGCGACGGGAGAACCGCGCCGCGTCGAGGCCGCGCGGCGGCGGGCGCGCACCCGCGACCGCCAGCCCGCCGGCGCGGCACACAGCCGCAGGCGACCCTGGCACGCTGGATACGAGTGCCCCGGCGTGGCATGTCTCACATTTGGCCCGATGACCATCATTCGGCCGGCTGTGCTTGGGGGCGTGAGGTTGTCCGCGATTGGTCTTCGGGTTGTCACGCACTGGTCCTTGAATTGGTGCGGTGCGTGGCCGCGTGTGTGCGGGGCACCTGCGAGAATGTCGCGCATGCGGTTGGTTCGCGGATGCCGACGCGGCAAGGGACGCCGTATGTATCGGCATTGTGAACTTAGTAGGGGCAGCCATGGACATCTGACCGGGAGTCCCTAGCCTGGTTCCACGGCTTCTTCTGGCTCGCGACAGGAAGGCGGGGTGGCAGGACGGCATGGTGTGGGAAGAGGACAACCGCTGCTCGGCGATGGTCATGGGTGGCGGTCGGGGCTATGTTGCGCATCGCTGCGGCAAACGTGCGCTGCACGGTGACGCCGAGGGCCTGTGTCGCACCCATCGGCTCGAGCGGGAGGGCAGCCCCGAGACCGACGCCGAGGCGGAACGCCGGTGGCGCGACCAGAAGGCCGCCGAGCGGCGACTGTGGGAACTATGTCGCCACTTGGCCGACTTCTACAGCCTCCCGGTCGAGCTGCAGTACGACGAGGCCGACCCGATCCATCCGCCGACCGGCCGCCTGATCGTCGACCCCGAGGACCTGCTGCGCGTTCTGCGCGCCCAGGACCTGATGCCGCGCGCGAGCTGAGGTCCGAACGTGCGACCGCCACCCCGCGCGCTCAGTTGGATCGCACTCCGCCGCGCCATAACCGCGAAGAAACCGCCGCCGCCCGCCCCTCCGGAGAAAGGCGGCGGCTTTCTCGTTTGCCGGCCGGCCGCAACAGTTCGGTCGTGACAGTTCGGTCGTGACAGCTCGGTCGCGACAGTTCCGCCGCGACAGTTCATCCGTCGTCGTTCGGCCGCCGGGATTGTGCCCGCATCCACCTGACAAGCCCAGCCTCGGACGCCGCCTGGCCCAGCCCCGGGCGTGGCGGCTGGCTACCGCTGGACGTTGCCACTGGTCGGGCAGAGCGGCAGCACGTCACACGGCGTGCCCGGGGGCGTCGTCGGTGCACCGGTGCCGCCCGTCGGCTTGACCGTCGCCGACTTGCTCGTGGGCGGCGGCGTGGTGATCGCCGCGCTCGTCGGCGGCACCGGGGCCGTCGCGCTCGGCGTGCTGGACGCGCTCGGCGGCGCGGTCGTCCGCGGCACGGTTCCGCGGCGCGTGGGCCCGACGGTCGGTCCGACGGTCGTCTCCACCGCGGCAGGCGCGGGCGGCGCGGCCTCGGACGGCGCGGGCGCCACCGACGACGTCTGGTCGTTCACGGTGATGGGCGGCAGGTTGGACGGCTTGCCACCCTTGGTCAGCAGCAGGCTCACGGCGATCGCCGCGCCGACGACGAGCATGGCGGCGATCGCGGCAATGAGCAGCGAACGCCTGTTCTCGCCGGAACGCCCCCTGGCACCGTGACTGCGCGCGCGCGGGAATGGCTCCTGCGACACGGCCTCCAGGCCGGACAGCTCGTCGGAGCTGGTGTTGGAGATCTCCTCCTCGATCGCGCGCAGGTGCGCCGCGGCCAGCGGAGAGCCCGCAGCCCGGGTACCGCCGGCCCGCTCGTCGTCGGTGCCGTCGGTGCCGTCGGTGCCGCTGACGTCCTCCAGCCCGGCGTCGCCGCCCTCGGGGGCGCCGTGGGTCGGGCCGTTGATGACGAACGCGGGGACCGGCTCGCTGCCTCGGGCGATCGGGATCAGCCGCTGGCGGATCTCGTCGGCGTTGGGCCGCTCCTCGGCCGCCTTGTCGAGCAGGTCGGCGAGCAGGGGGCGCAGCGGCCCCGCATTGCGGAACGGCCGGCGGCGGCCCTCCACGACGGCCGAGAGCACCGCGTAGGTCTCCGGGCCCTCGTACGGGGGCGTGCCCTCCACGGCGGAGTACAGCGTCGCGCCGAGGCCCCACAGGTCGCTCGACGGCGTTCCGGACGACCCGCGGATCCGCTCCGGCGCGATGTACGCCGGCGAGCCGACCAGGGCGCCCGTACCGGTGAGCGTCATGTCGCCCTCGGTCGCGGCGATGCCGAAGTCGGTCAGCCGGACCCGGCCGTCGCGGCCGAGCAGCACGTTGCCGGGCTTGACGTCCCGGTGCAGCACACCCTTCTGGTGGGCGGCGCCGAGCGCCTCGATGAGCGCGAGGCCGATCGCCGCGACCTGGTTCGGCGGCAGCGGCCCGTGGTCACGGATGGCGTCGCCGAGGCTCTCCGCGTCGACCAGCTCCATGATGATCCAGTGACGCTCCGCCTCCTCCACGACGTCGTGGACCGCGACGATGGAGGGGTGGTTCAGGCGCGCGAGCGCGCGCGCCTCTCGCAGCACCCGAGCGCGGATGGTCTCCCGCTCGTTCTGGGCGCCGGCCAGGGGGACGAGGATCTCCTTGACCGCGACGTGACGTTGGAGGACCTCGTCCTCACCACGCCACACGACGCCGGCGCCGCCGCGACCGATCGGTGCGTCGAGGCGGTAACGTCCGGCGACGATGCTGGGTGTGCCGCTCCGGGAGGTCTCCGGTGGCACGCTCGCCGATCTGGCCATCTTGTCAAGTCTGACAGACGGGGAGATTGACGCGCACGGAGCCCTCCCAGGACGAGGGAACGGGGCGGCGACGGGAGCCGCCATGAACGGCCCACGCGGGGCCCGGTGCCGGGGGAGCGTCGGCCTCGACGGCCGCCCGCTGCGGCGGCGCAGCCGGGACGCGGCGGGCCGGCGGGGTTCGCAGGCCCGTCACGGCGCCGGCCGGAACGAGGCCCACATCTGCTGCCTCAGCGGGCTGTCGACGGTCCATCGCTCTTCCCCGGTCTGCCAGTAGAGCAGGTACCCATGGCCGCCGCGGCTGGCGCCCCGGTCGAGCACATGAACCTTCCCCCTGTCCGCACGGAACGTGAACTCCAGGTCCGCCTCGGACGCGCCGGTGCCGCCGTCCGCCGGCGCGAGACGTACCCGCTGGTAGTCCGGGTAGTGCTGGGTGTCGCCACGGAACGCCGCCTCGAAGTTCTTCAGCCAGCCGTCGAGGACGGACCTCGGCGCCGCCGTGACACTGCCGACCCGCAAGAAGGTACCAGTGCCGGGATCGACGAAGTCGACGGTTCCCAGGCCGCCGGCACCCACCACCCGCTGCCACAGCGCCGGATACGCCACCGACCAGCCGCTCGCATCCACATAGGAGACCCAGCCCGGCGGTGCCACCATCGGCGTCGACTCGTCGGCGAGCGCCGGCTCGGCGGCGGCCCGCGCGCTGCTCGCTGCGATCGACGCGGGGGCGGTTCCCGTTCGCTGGGCGGGCCTGTCGTCGTCGGAGGACGACAGCCGTACCAGCAGCAGCGCCACCGCCAGCAGGACGATGAGCGTCACCAGGACGATCACCGCCCGCCGTTCGGCCTGCGACCGGGCCGACCGTGGCGCGGAACCCGGCCGTGCTGGCCGCGGCGGCATCGCAGGCTCCTGAGGTCCGGTGCCGGATGGCTGGCCGGCGCCGGCGTGGCCGCCAGCGGCGTCGCTGCGGGGCCGGGCGCCCGCCGACGCGTCGCCGGGCCTGCCGACGGCCGGCGGCGCGCCGGCGCCACGGTCGACGACCGTCGTGCTCGCGGCCGAGCCGGCCATCGCCACGGTGCCCGTCCCCGTGCCGGCGTCGGTCATGGCGACCGTGCCGGTACCCGGGTCGGCCGTCGGCGCGGTGCTGGCTGGCGTGGTGTCGGGCGGTGGCGTGGTGCTGGGCGGTGGCGTGGTGCTGGGCGGTGGCGCGGTGCTGGGCGGTGGCGTGGTGCTCGGGGGTGGTGGGATTCTCGCCGGCGGCGTCGCGACGATCTGGGTCGCGCTGGGGGGAGTCACGGCGGGTGCCGCCGGCGCGGGTGGTGCCGAGCTGGCCGCGCCGCCCAGCATGGCTGTCGCCCCGCCGGCCGGTCCGGCCGGCGCACCCGGCGGCGACGACGCCGGCGGTGAGCCGACGGCCGCGGCGGCGTTGGTCGGCGGGCCGGCGGTGGGCCGGCCTCTCAGCACGGTCGCGTCCGCTGCGACCGCGCTGTCGCCGAATGTCGTGACGTCCGGCGGCGTCTCGCCGTTCCCCGGCGCCTCGACGCCCGCCAGCAGCTCGATGTCCGCCCCGGCGGCATCGGCCGGGACGGCCGCCGGTGCGTCGCCCGGCCCCTGTGTGACGACCGAGCCGGGGGCGTCCGCGGCGGATGCCTCGGAGACGAATCCGGCCGCCGTGGATTCGTCGGCGGCCGGTTCGTCGAGCGCGGGTTCGTCGGCGGCGGCGAGTAGCGCCGTCGCGGCAGGGTCGCCACCGGTCGCGGCGGGAAGGTCGTCGAGCACGCGGGTCGGTCCGGCGACGGGCGTCGGGGCGGCCCCGGGAGTCGGGGCGGCCCGGGGCGGCGTCGCGTCCTCGGCCGCGCGACCGGCGGCTGGGGCCGGGGCGGCGGCGGAGTCCCGCGCGGCCGGCGCGGCCGGCGCGGCCGCTCGGGAAACCGCCGTCGCCGCGGCCGGCCGGGCCACGGCGGTCGTTCCGGCCGGCCGCGGCGTGGCGCCGGCCGCCGGGCGCACCGGCGTGGGGCTGGGCGTGACCGAGCGCGGCGGCCTGGGCTGGGTGCCGCCGGTCCGGGGCGTGGGGCCCGTTCGCGGGGTGGGGCCGGTCCGGGCCGCCGCCTCGCCGGTGAGCTCGCGCAGCCGGGAGCGCACGACGGTCAGCGACGGCCGGTCGCCCTCCCGCTGGGCCAGCATCGTGCGCAGGACCGGCCAGAGCGGGCCGGCGTGCCGGGCCGGCCGGATCATGCCGTCGACGACCGAGGTGAGGATGTCGATCGGGGTGGCGCCACCGAACGGCGGCTCGCCCTCGACGGCGGCGTAGAGCGTGCCGCCCAGGCCCCAGACGTCGCAGGCCGGGCCGCCCGCCTCGCCCTGAGCCCGCTCCGGCGACAGGTAGGCGGGCGAGCCGATGACCTCGCCGGTCGTGGTGAGCCGCGGGTCGCCCTGACTGACCGCGATCCCGAAGTCGGTCAGCCGGGCCTGCCCGTCCGGCGTGACGATGACGTTGCTCGGCTTGACGTCGCGGTGGATCACGCCGAGCCGGTGGGCGGCGTCCAGGGCGTAGGCCAGGGCGATCCCGATCTTGGCTACCTGCTCGACGGGCAGGCCGCCGTCCCGCTCGATCAGGGCCGACAGGGCGTCGCCCTCGACGAGCTCCATCACGATCCAGGGCAGCTGGCCGTCGTCGATGACGTCGAGCACGCCGACCGCTCCAGGGTGGTGCACGCGGCCGGCGGCGCGCGCCTCGCGCAGCACCCGTTCCCTGGCCTGCGCGACGGCCATCCCGGAGCCGGCGGGCAGCCGGACCTGCTTGACGGCGACCGTCCGGCGCATGATCTGGTCGGTGGCGCGGTGTACCACGCCCATGCCACCCTCGCCGATCACCTCGTCGAGCCGATACCGCCGGCCGACGACCGTTCCCGGGGAGAAGCTGGCTGGCTGGCCGGCTCCCGGTGCTGACCGGCCTTCGCCTGACATCCCGTGCTCCCTTCTTGCCGCCCCCGGCCCGCCATCGACCGCGCCACGCCCATCCGAGCACATCCGGCCGCTGGCGCGTACACCCGATGCCCCGTCTTCGCCCCGTGCGCGTGGTCCGGTCGGCGCAGCCCCGATTGTCCGACTTCCCGGTGTCGCGCGCGCCGCCGGGATCGGCGGCCCGGGATCGGCGCGGTCGTGGCCTACGCTCGGGACGATGACGACGAGAACGGATCAGGCCGCCCCCACCCTGGAGGACATCCGGCGCGCGCCCAAGGTGCTGCTGCACGACCACCTGGACGGCGGGCTGCGGCCGGCGACGGTGGTCGAGCTGGCCGACGCGTGCGGGTACACGGCACTACCGACCACCGACGTCACCAAGCTCGGCGGCTGGTTCCGCGGTGGCGCCCACTCCGGTTCGCTGGTGCGGTACCTGGAGACGTTCAGCCACACGGTCGGGGTGATGCAGACGGCGGACGCGCTGGCCCGGGTCGCCCGCGAGTGCGCCGAGGACCTCGCCGCGGACGGCGTGGTGTACGCCGAGGTCCGGTTCGCGCCGGAGCTGCACACCGAGCGGGGGCTGTCGCTCGACGCGATCGTCGAGGCGGTGCTCGACGGGCTGCGGGTCGGCTCCGGCGGCACCGGCCTGCACGCCCGCGTGCTGCTGACGGCGATGCGCCACCAGGCCCGCTCGCTGGAGATCGCGGAGCTCGCGATCCGCTGGCGGGATCGCGGCGTGCTCGGCTTCGACATCGCCGGCGCGGAGGCGGGCAACCCGCCGACCCGGCATCTCGACGCGTTCCAGTACATCCAGCGCGCCAACGGCCACTACACGATTCACGCCGGCGAGGCGTTCGGCCTGCCGTCGATCTGGGAGGCCGTGCAGTGGTGCAACGCCGACCGGCTGGGCCACGGCGTGCGCGTCGTCGACGACATCGCCGTCGACCCGGACGGGCAGGCGACGCTGGGCGCGCTGGCCAACTACGTCCGCGACACCCGGGTGCCGCTGGAGATGTGCCCGTCGTCGAACGTGCACACCGGCGCGGCGGCCAGCATCGAGACCCACCCGATCGGCCTGCTGCGTGACCTGCGCTTCCGCGTGACCGTGAACACCGACAACCGGCTGATGAGCGACGTGACGCTGAGCAGCGAGTTCGCGACGCTGATCGACGCATTCGGCTACGGGTGGTCGGACATCCGGTGGTTCACCCTGAACGCGATGAAGTCCGCCTTCCTCCCGTTCGACCAGCGCCTCGACCTCATCGACAACGTGATCAAGCCGGGCTACGACGCCCTCGGGGGCGTGCCGCGCGCGGTCTGACCCGATTCACGGGTGCCTCGTCCGGTGGCGCAGATCGCTGCCGCCGGGGCCGTTCTCTCGGGGAAGTACACTTCATATAAGTGTGGTTCCACTAACCCGGCGGCGGTGGCGGTATGGAGCGACCGGCGGACATGTTCGACCGGGCCGAGGAGTGGGCGGCACTCGCCGGTTTCTGCGAGGACCCACGGCCGGGGGCGACGCTCGGGGTCGTGACCGGGCGTCGCCGGCAGGGGAAGTCATTCCTGCTCGAGGCTGCCTGCGAACAGACCGGCGGCCTCTACCACCAGGCACTCGAAGGGACGGCGGCGGACTCGCTGCGGCTGTTCGGCGCACGGTTCGCCGAGCACGTCGGCGCCGCGGCGCCGCTCATGTTCGGTTCATGGACGGACGCGATCGACGCGGTGCTTGGGCTGGGTACGCAGCGGCCCACCACGGTGGTCCTCGACGAGTTTCCCTATCTGATCAAGGCCGCCCCCGAGCTTCCCTCAGCGGTGCAGGCGGCCTTCGGCCCACGGCGACCCGAGCGGACCGGTTCGCGTACCCGGCTGATCCTCTGCGGGTCGGCGCTCACCGTCATGGGCCGGCTGCTCGCGGGCTCGGCGCCGCTGCGCGGTCGAGCGGCGCTGGAGATGGTCGTGCCGTCGTTGGACTTCCGGCTCGCCCGGGAGTTCTGGGGTATCGCCGACCATCGGCTGGCGGCCCAGGTGCACGCCGTCGTGGGCGGCACGCCGGCGTACCGGGACTTCGCGCGCGAGGACGCACCCCTGGATCTTGGTGACTTCGACGCCTGGGTGGCGAGAACGGTGCTCAACCGCAACTCGCCCCTGTTCCGCGAGGCGCGTTACCTGCTCGCCGAGGAACCGGACATGCGCGAGCCGGGCCTGTACAGCTCGGTGCTCGCGGCGGTCGCGACCGGTGCGGTCACCAGGGGAGCGATCGCGAGCGCCGTGGGCCGGCCGGCGAGTGATCTCGCACACCCGCTCGCGGTGTTGGCCGCCGCCGGCTTCCTGGTCAAGGCCGACGACCTGCTGCGTGACCGCCGGCCGGTCTGGCGGGTCGCGGAGCCGCTGATCGCCTTCTACCACGCCGTGATGCGCCCGGTCTTCGGCCAGTTGGAATCCCGCGGCCGGGCGGCGCGGATCTGGCCGGGGCGCCGCGCCACGTTCGCCTCCCAGGTGCTCGGCCCCGATTTCGAGGAGATCTGCCGGACCTGGACCGCCGTGCACGCGGCGCCCGAGACCCTCGGAACCGACGATCTCGGTGACGTCGGGCACGGCAGCGTCCACGACCACCAGCAGCGCGCCGCGCTGGAGCTGGACGTCGTCGCGCTTGGTCCCGCCGACGGCGAGCGCCGGCGGCTGGTCGCCGTCGGTGAGGCGAAACGGTAGTTGTCAAGTCAAATGAGACAGTTTGTGTCTACTGGACGGGTTTGTGCTGGTCGGTGGGCTGGTTGATCCACGCGGTGTCGGGCAGCCGTGGTGGCCGGGGACGGCGGGTGAACCGGTCGGGGTGGGTGGCGTGGGCCCGGTCGAGGGTCCTCTGGCGGAGCGCGTGGACGTGGTGGGCGGTGCCGAAGTGGACGGAGGCGGGG
>Ga0207711_10000260_pt1 | contig 57379 bp, 46 predicted proteins | sample KBSS34metaG_FD_184401 | JGI IMG/M metagenome (GOLD analysis project Ga0207711, IMG submission 184401) | Switchgrass rhizosphere microbial communities from Kellogg Biological Station, Michigan, USA - KBS S3-4 metaG (SPAdes) (version 2) | ecosystem: Host-associated > Plants > Roots > Rhizosphere... | reverse complement strand
GGTCGTAGTCCGGATTGCAGTCTGCAACTCGACTGCATGAAGTCGGAATCGCTAGTAATCGCGGATCAGCATGTCGCGGTGAATACGTTCCCGGGTCTTGTACACACCGCCCGTCACACCATGGGAGCGGGATGTACCAGAAGTAGGTAGGCTAACCGCAAGGGGGCCGCTTACCACGGTGCGTTTCGTGACTGGGGTGAAGTCGTAACAAGGTAGCCGTATCGGAAGGTGCGGCTGGATCACCTCCTTTCTCGGAGTCCGGTAACGGTGGTGAAGGGCGAAGGCGCCAGCGATGGAGCCCAAGCTTCGAACCGCTGCTTACCCAACGCCAGAATCTCAAGTGCTCACGCTTATCGGTTGTTCGTGCGGTGTCGACTAGGAATCGGGCCTGTAGCTCAGTTGGTTAGAGCACCGTCTTGATAAGGCGGGGGTCGATGGTTCGAATCCATCCAGACCCACCACCTTCAAGGTCGCGTTAGCCCTAAAGTGATGAAGCATGGGCTTAAAGCGAGGGGGCTGTAGCTCAGCTGGGAGAGCACCTGCTTTGCAAGCAGGGGGTCGTCGGTTCGATCCCGATCAGCTCCACCAGTTACGAAGGGGCGAAGGCAGAGGGCAGAGCTAAGCGAGGGCAGCGTTTAGCTCTGATCTTTGGATCGGATGCCGAAGCGGTTTCGGTCGTTCTTTAACAACAGGGAAGAAGTAAAGCGTCTTGCTCGGAAGGGCAGGCCAACGCGCGAGCGGTGGTCTGAACAACGGGCGAGACTGGGTTAGATTGTATCGAAGCCTGCTCGATCTTTAGTCGGAGCGAGCGGGTGACAAGCGCAAACACCTGTAATGCGAGGCGGAGTAGTGCGTAGCGTTATGGGGTCAAGCGACTAAGTGCATGTGGTGGATGCCTTGGCGATCACAGGCGATGAAGGACGTGGCAACCTGCGAAAAGCTCCGGGGAGCTGGTAAACGAGCATTGATCCGGAGATGTCCGAATGGGGAAACCCGGCCCGCAAGGGTCACCGTCACCTGAATTCATAGGGTGGCAGGAGCGAACGCGGAGAACTGAAACATCTCAGTAACCGCAGGAACAGAAATCAACCGAGATTCCGAAAGTAGTGGCGAGCGAAATCGGAGCAGCCGGTACCTTTTAGCTTTCGACTTAGCGGAGCGCTCTGGAAAGGGCGGCCAAAGTGGGTGACAGCCCCGTACGCGAAAGGTTGGGAGTGGAACTGAGGGTACGAGAAGTAGGGCGGGACACGTGAAATCCTGTCTGAAGATGGGGGGACCATCCTCCAAGGCTAAATACTCGTGATCGACCGATAGTGAACCAGTACCGTGAGGGAAAGGCGAAAAGAACCCCGGAAGGGGAGTGAAATAGATCCTGAAACCGCATGCATACAAACAGTGGGAGCCCGTAAGGGTGACTGCGTACCTTTTGTATAATGGGTCAGCGACTTACGTTGTGTGGCGAGCTTAACCGAATAGGGGAGGCGTAGCGAAAGCGAGTCCGAACAGGGCGATTAGTCGCATGGCGTAGACCCGAAACCGGATGATCTAGCCATGGCCAGGCTGAAGCGGGGGTAACACCTCGTGGAGGGCCGCACCCACGTCTGTTGAAAAAGACGGGGATGAGCTGTGGCTAGGGGTGAAAGGCTAAACAAATCCGGAAATAGCTGGTTCTCTCCGAAAACTATTTAGGTAGTGCCTCACGTATGACTTGCGGGGGTAGAGCACTGTTATGGCTAGGGGGGCATGGCGCCTTACCAAACCATGGCAAACTCCGAATACCGCAAAGTGTTAGCGTGGGAGACAGACTCCGGGTGCTAACGTCCGGGGTCAAAAGGGAAACAACCCAGACCCTCAGCTAAGGTCCCCAAGCCACAGTTAAGTGGGAAACGAGGTGGGAAGGCTCAGACAGCCAGGATGTTGGCTTAGAAGCAGCCATCATTTAAAGAAAGCGTAATAGCTCACTGGTCGAGTCGTCCTGCGCGGAAGATGTAACGGGGCTCAAACTGTGTACCGAAGCTAGGGATGCTGCATCTGATTCAAACTCCTTGTTCGACTGGCAAGCGTGGGCGAGGCTAACTTCGCGCCAGCGAAGTTAAGCGCGCATCGCGCGGCCGAGACCAAAGCGTTCCCCGAATGGTCGAGACGGCCGCTCGAGTGACGAAAGTGGGAACAGGAAGTTTGGATCAGATGCAGCATGGTAGGAGAGCGTTCCGTAAGCCGGTGAAGGTGACTCGTGAGGGTTGCTGGAGGTATCGGAAGTGCGAATGCTGACATGAGTAGCGATAAACAGAGTGAAAAGCTCTGTCGCCGAAAGCCCAAGGTTTCCTGCGCCACGTTCATCGGCGCAGGGTGAGTCGGCCCCTAAGGTGAGGACGAGAGTCGTAGCCGATGGGAAGCGGGTTAATATTCCCGCACCGATCTGTAATGCGATGGGGGGACGGAGAAGGTTAAGCGAGCCGGGTGTTGGATGTCCCGGTTTAAGCGTGTAGGCGTGGTCCTTAGGCAAATCCGGGGATCTTAGCCGAGGCGTGATGACGAAGGCGGGCTTGCTCGCCGGAAGTTGCTGATACCCTGCTTCCAGGAAAAGCCTCTAAGCTTCAGTTACAGATTGACCGTACCGCAAACCGACACAGGTGGGCAGGATGAATATTCTAAGGCGCTTGAGAGAACTCGGGTGAAGGAACTCGGCAAATTAGCACCGTAACTTCGGGATAAGGTGCGCCTCTGGTAGGTGAAGGCTTTACGGCTGGAGCCGAGAGGGGCCGCAGAGAAATGGTGGCTGCGACTGTTTAACAAAAACACAGCACTCTGCAAAGACGAAAGTCGACGTATAGGGTGTGACGCCTGCCCGGTGCCGGAAGGTTAAATGATGGGGTGCGAGCTCTTGATTGAAGCCCCGGTAAACGGCGGCCGTAACTATAACGGTCCTAAGGTAGCGAAATTCCTTGTCGGGTAAGTTCCGACCTGCACGAATGGCGTAACGATGGCCACGCTGTCTCCACCCGAGACTCAGCGAAGTTGAAGTGTTTGTGAAGATGCAATCTCCCCGCGGCAAGACGGAAAGACCCCGTGCACCTTTACTGTAGCTTTGCATTGGACTGTGATGGGACCTGTGTAGGATAGCTGGGAGGCATTGAAGCGCTGTCGCTAGATGGCGTGGAGCCAACGTTGAAATACCAGCCTGGTGTCATTGCGGTTCTAACCCAGGACCGTTTAACCGGTTCGGGGACCGTGCATGGTAGGCAGTTTGACTGGGGCGGTCTCCTCCCAAAGAGTAACGGAGGAGCTCGAAGGTCTCCTAGGTACGGTCGGACATCGTACTGATAGTGCAATGGCACAAGGGGGCTTGACTGCGAGACTGACAAGTCGAGCAGGTGCGAAAGCAGGACATAGTGATCCGGTGGTTCTGAATGGAAGGGCCATCGCTCAACGGATAAAAGGTACGCCGGGGATAACAGGCTGATACCGCCCAAGAGTTCATATCGACGGCGGTGTTTGGCACCTCGATGTCGGCTCATCACATCCTGGGGCTGTAGCCGGTCCCAAGGGTATGGCTGTTCGCCATTTAAAGTGGTACGTGAGCTGGGTTCAAAACGTCGTGAGACAGTTTGGTCCCTATCTGCCGTGGGCGCTGGAGATTTGACGGGGGCTGCTCCTAGTACGAGAGGACCGGAGTGGACGTACCGCTGGTGTACCGGTTGTGACGCCAGTCGCATTGCCGGGTAGCTATGTACGGAAGCGATAACCGCTGAAAGCATCTAAGCGGGAAACGTGCCTGAAGATGAGATCTCCCGGGGACTTGATCCCCCTGAAGGGTCGTGGCAGACCACCACGTTGATAGGTCGGGTGTGGAAGGGCGGCAACGCCTTGAGCTAACCGATACTAATTGCCCGTGCGGCTTGATCCCATAACGGTGCGCGCTAAGCGCTAAGCGTTACGGTGTGTGCGCAAGACCATCTAATCCAAGCTTTGCTTCTTCCTTTCGCGTTGGCTGACCACCGGTCAACCAACCCCCGTCAATGCCTGACGAACTTAGCCCGCTGGCCCCACCCCTTCCCATCCCGAACAGGACCGTGAAACGGCGGCGCGCCGATGATAGTGCGGATTGCCCGTGCGAAAGTAGGTCATCGTCAGGCACCCTGCAAAGCCAAAGGCCCGTTCAAGCGGGCCTTTGGCTTTGGTGATAACCGATGACGATGACCTACTTGAGGAACGACAATCCGCCGGCGCTAGCCGGCCGATTGCGGCGCAGGCTAACTTGCGCAGCAAGTTAAGGCCGCAGGCCGGCCGCAACCAAAGTAGGTCATCGTCAGGCACCCTTTAAGCAAAAGCCCAACCTTCGTGGTTGGGCTTTTGCTTTTGCTGGACACCGCATTCACGGCTTGCCATAGCTTCTGAATTTCTCCAGCACGACCTCCATCTCCGCATCGGACAGCAGGTTCGGCGTTCCCGTTTGCAAAGTGCGCCAGTACTGTTCGGCCAACGCTTCGACTTCGACCGCGAGCGCAAGCGCGTCTGCGAGCGAAACACCGACGGCGATCATGCCGTGGTTGGCGAGCAGGCAGGCCTTGCGCGCCTCCAGCGCGACCAGTGCCTGATCCGACAAGGCCTGCGTGCCGAACGTCGCGTAGCCGGCGCAGCGGATATCCTTGCCGCCGGCCACCGCGACCATGTAGTGAAAGGCCGGGATGCCGCGCCCGAGGCAGGCGAGTGTCGTGGCGAACGTCGAGTGCGTGTGCACGATCGCGCCCACATCGCGCCTCGCGGCGTAGATGTCGCGGTGAAAGCGCCATTCGCTCGAAGGTTGCCGCGGCCCGCGAGCATCGCCGGCGAGCGTGACCGATGCAATGTCCTCGGGCCTCGTCTCTTCGTAGGGCAAACCGCTCGGCGTCACCAGGAAGCCGTCGTCCGCACGCGCGCTGACGTTGCCGGACCTGCCGCGGTTGATGCGCAGTTCGTTCATGCGCAGCGCCGTCGCGATGATCTGCTGGCGCAGGCCGAGCTCGCTCATCGCCTGGTCCCGGGTGCGAACAGCGTCGCGAGTCCGCCTGCAGTGGCGCTGCAAATGCCGCGCTCGGTGACGATGCCGGTCAGCAGCCGTCCCGGCGTAACGTCGAACGCCGGATTTAGCACGCGCGTGCCTGCAGGCGCGATCGCATCGTCTTCCAGTCCGATGACTTCGTCGGACCCGCGCTCCTCGATCGGAATGGCATCTCCATCCGCCAGCGTCCAGTCGATGGTGCTCGACGGCACGGCCGCGTACATCGGAATCCGGTTGTCGTTTGCCGCCAGTGCTTTCTCGTAGGTTCCGATCTTGTTGCAGACATCGCCGTTGGCGGCGACCCGATCGGCACCGACGAGTACCAGATCGACTCGGTGTTGCCGCATCAGCGCCGCGCCCGCCGCGTCGACGATAAGCGTATGCGGCACGCCGTTCGCCCGCATTTCCCACGCGGTCAGCTTCGCACCTTGCAGGCGCGGCCGCGTCTCGCTCACCCAGACATGAACCGGAATCCCAGCGAGCTGGGCCAGATAAATCGGCGCGGTCGCAGTACCCCAGCCCAACGTCGCCAGCGCGCCCGCATTGCAATGCGTGAGCACGTGGACCGGCGAGCGCCTGGCAGCGAGCTCCTCGATGATGGTGAGACCATGCTCGCCGATCGCGCGATTGGTCGCCACGTCCTCGGCGGCAATTGCGTCCGCTTCATCCCAGGCCGCTTCGGCGCGGGCAAATGGCGCCAGCGGCGCGACGGTCGCGCGAACCCGTTCGAGCGCCCAGCGCAGGTTGACCGCGGTCGGTCGCGACGCCAACAGCATCGTGTATGCATCGTGCATGCCCGCATCGGACGGATCGGTCCCGAGCGACAGCGCGAGTCCATAGGCGGCGGTGACGCCGATCAGCGGCGCGCCGCGGACCTGCATCGTGGCGATCGCACGTGCCGCATCTGCGGCCGAGGTCAGGTTGACGGCAACCTCGTCCCGCGGAAGGCGAGTCTGGTCGAGGACCTCGACCAGGCCGCGTTGACGAAACGCGCGCAACGGCAGGGTTGCAGGCGCCAGCGCATCGGGAGACAGCGAACGCAACATGAGGGAATTCTAGCAGTGACGTCGACTTGCGCGCCGCAAGGCCGGAGCCACCGATCGCGCCGCTCGAAGCGATTCGGCGATGGCGGCCAGGCCTATTTCAGGACCTGCACGATGTTGTTGAAGTCGTCGGTCCACGGAGCCCATTCGCGACGGGGCTCGATCGGCTTTGCCACGGCGGCGATCAGCGGGACGGCCAGCGAGCCGGCGCTATCCGACAACAGCACCCAGTCGCTGCGGCTGCCCAAGCCCTGCTCGGTATCGTCGGTGATCAGCGCCGCGTGCAAGCCCTCCGCGTCGGCCAGGCGCTCGACAACCGGAATCAGGTCCAGATAACGATTGGTGACGTGAAAGGCGATGATGCCGCCGGGTTTCATGTGCCTGCGATAAATCGCCAGCGCCTCCCGGGTGATAAGGTGAACGGGGATCGAATCGCTCGAGAAGGCGTCGATCGCAAGCAGGTCGAAATCCTGCGCCGGTTCCCGCTCGAGGCTGAGGCGGGCATCGCCGAGCGGGGTTTCGATGGTTGCCTCGCTGTTTCTGAGGTACGTGAATTCGGTGTTGGCGATGCGGATCACCGCCGGATTGATATCGTAGAAGCGGTAGACATCCCCTCTGCTGCCATAGGCCGCGATCGTGCCCGTACCGAGGCCGATCACGCCGATCTTCAAGCGCCGCGTGGTCGGATGCATCGATTCGAGCGCGCGGCCCACGCCCGAGTTATGGGTGTAGTAGGTCGTTGGAAGGCGCGCGAGATCCGGCGCGAGGTACTGATTGCCGTGCAGGATCGTGCCGTGGACGAGTGAGAGATGGCGACCGGCGTCGACGCCGCCTTCCTGCACACGAAGCACGCCATAGAAGTTGCGCGTCGCCAGAATCGTGCCGTCGTAGAACTCGCGAATGCCCCAGCCGGCCGTCCCGAGCGTGAAGAGCACAGCTGCGACGGCAAGCATGATGAACACCGGATGCCGGCGGCGCATCTGCAGTGCGAGCAGCAGGGCGCAGGCGACGAGGCCCGCCGAGAGCTCGAAGTACGCAGGCAGGACCAGTGGTGCGACGATGCCGACCAGCGTCGATCCGAGGGCGCCACCGGCCGAAACCATCAGATAGAAGCGGGTCAGATAACGCGGCGGCGGCTTGAGACGGGCAAGCTCGCCGTGGCAGAACATGCAGGCGATGAATAGCCCGATGCAGAAGACGGCGATCTGAAGCTCGAGCCTGTGCGTCAACCCACGGCTGGCGAGTGTCCACCCCATGACACCCAAGGCGGCCGCAAGCGTCGCGGCAATCAGATCGCGGCGGTACCAGCGCGAGCTGTCGAAACAAAGAATGAACGTCAGCAGATAGATCGACAACGGCACGATCCACAACAGCGGGATCGACGAAATGTTCTCGCAGATATGGTTGGTCACGGCGAGCAGCAGGAATGACCCGGTCGCGGCGAGCACCACCCATAGAACTTGCCGCGCGGCCGTCGGCCTGTCCTCGGACGCCAGTGCCGAACCTTCCGGCGCCTTCACATCGGTTGGCGGTTGAGTCCGCAAGCTGTACCACGCGCATGCGGCGCACAGCAGTACGAACACCACGTAGGCGGCGGACCATCCGTAGGACTGCATTCGGGTCGTCACCCACGGCTCGAGCGCGAACGGATAGCCGGCGAGCGCCAGCATCGACGCGAGATTCGACAATGCGAAAAGGCGATAGGGGCTGCGGCCGGGAAATCGTCGTGCGAACCACGACTGAACGAGCGGACTGGTCGTCGACAACAGGAAATACGGCAATCCGACCGTCATAGCGAGCAGACCGAGGATCAACGGCGCCGGACTCTCGCCGCCCAGGGGCTTCCAATGCGCGCCGGGAACGATCGGCAGCATCAGGCAACTCAGCGCGAGCAATGCCAGGTGCAGCCGCAACTGGGCGCGGGCGTGAAGCCGGCGCACGACCAGATCGGAATAGGCGTAGCCCAGCAGCAGGGCGAGCTGGAAGAAGACAAGACAGGTGGTCCATACATTGGCCGACCCGCCGAACCACGGCAGGATCTGCTTGGCCATGATCGGCTGCACGAGAAACAGCAGGAACGCGCTGCAGAAAATCGTGATCGCGTAGAGCGGCATCGGAGGGGAGTGAGGCGCGCCTAAAGCCTTGCGCGGGCAGCGCGCATTGTACGTGCGCGCCAGGAACTGCGTGCGTCGCCTTTAACGTGCTGCGAGCCCCGGCGGAGGACTCAGTAGCTGGTCTTCTGGCGGAAGTAATCGATCCGGTCGATCGAATGCACGTTGATGTCGCGCACGTCGATACCTTGCAGCAGCCTCAGCGGGATGTCGCTGCCCGCCGCGCCGCGTCCCCATATCTTGCGATAGAACTCGGCTTGCGAGCGCACGGCTTCATTGCCGACCGCCAGGATGATGTCGCCCGCCTTGACGCCGGCCTGCTCGGCAGGGCTGTCGGGCGAGACGCGCGTGACGATCAACCGGCCTTGCACCTCGTCCGCTACCACGCCGAGCCAGGGCCGAGCGGGGCCGGAACGGTGTCCGGTCTGGACCATCTCCGAAAGGATCGGCTTCAACAGATCGATCGGCACGAACATGTTGCCCGGCAGATGCGGATCGGCCTCGGTCGCGTCGCGGAGGATCAGTGAGCCGACGCCGAGCAGCTTGCCATCCTTGCCGATCAGCGCAGCGCCGCTCCAATTGAGCGTCGGCGGCGAGGTGTAAATCGCCTGGTCGATCAGGTATTCCCAGCTGCCGATGAATGGACGCCGCGAAACCACATAGGCCAATGTCGCCTGTTCGCGTCCGCCGTGATTGACGATCAGAACCGGGTCCGTTTCGGCAAGCTTGCCCGAGTCGCCAAGCGCCAACGGCGATGCCTTCAGCGGCGCCAGCGGTCGCACGAGTCCGAGCCCGCTGGAGTGATCGTAGCCGACGACCCGCGCCGGTAGCGTATGGCCTTGATCATCGACGATGTCGACCTGGTCCGCTTCGACGATCAGATAGCCGATCGTCAGGATCAGCCCCTTGTCGTCAATGACGATACCGGTTCCCTCGCGATCGGTGCCCAGCGTAGCGGCGCTGCGCGCGTCGGGCAGCGCGTGGGTCCGCACCTTGACCAGGGCGGAGAAGAATTTCTCGGCGTCGATGCTTGGGGGGGTGCCTGCTGTGGTGGCGCCGTCGCCAGCACCCGCGACGGGGACGAACAGGCAACAGGCGGCAACGACAGCGCCGCCGATCAGCCGGCGGCATCGATCATCGACCAACCGTCCGAGCATCGGCGGCCTCCTTGAGATACGCGGCCCGTGGCGGCGCCGTTGCGATCGCCGGGTCGCAGTGGCACCGGGATTCGCTTCGCGGCCCGCGTACGATTACAGCGATTTGACCGTGACTACAGTAGCAGGGTTCCGGTCGCTATAATGCGGGCACTTTGCCGTTCTGTCCGGAGAAAATGCGTTGAAGGGCACAAAGTGAGCGCAACGCGCAAGAAACCCGAGGAGCTCCGCTCGCACCGATGGTTCGGCTCCGATGACATGCGCCAGTTCGGACACCATTCGCGCATCGCGCAAATGGGCTATTCGCGGGCCGACTACATCGGCAAACCGATCATCGCCGTCATCAACACCTGGAGCGATATCAACGCCTGCCATTCGCATTTCAGGCAGCGCGCCGAGGAGGTCAAGCGCGGCGTGCTGCAGGCCGGCGGCTTCCCGCTTGAGATGCCGGCGATCGCGCTGGCCGAGGTTTTCCAGAAGCCGACGACGATGCTGTACCGCAATCTGCTCGCGCTGGAAACCGAGGAGCTGCTTCGCTCGTACCCGGTCGACGGCGCCGTGCTAATGGGCGGTTGCGACAAGACGACGCCGGCTTTGCTGATGGGAGCGATCAGCATGAACCTGCCTGCGATCTTCATGCCGGCAGGCCCGATGCTTTCCGGCCACTGGCGCGACCAGGAGCTGGGCAGCGGTTCGGATGTTTGGAAATACTGGGCGGAAAAACGTGCCGGCAACATCAGCGACCGGCAATGGCTCGAGCTCCAGGACGGCATCGCCCGTTCGCCAGGACACTGCATGACGATGGGCACGGCATCGACGATGACGTCGGCCGCCGAGGCGCTGGGGTTCACCCTGCCCGGTGCGGCATCGATTCCCGCCGCGGATTCGCGGCACGGCAGGATGGCCACGGATACCGGACGACGCATCATCGACATGGTGTGGTCGGATTTGAAGCCGCGCGACTTCATCACCGCCGGAAGCGTCGACAACGCGATCACGACGGCGCTGGCGCTCGGGGGATCGACCAATTCGGTCGTGCACCTGATCGCCATCGCCCGCCGCGCCGGCGTGCCTTTGACGCTCGACCGATTCGACGCGCTGGCGCGCAAGACGCCGCTGGTGGCCAACATCCGGCCGGCAGGCGCGCACCTGATGGAGGATTTCTTCTACGCCGGCGGCTTGCGCGCGCTGCTGGCGGGCATCGCCGATTTGCTGTCGGTCGACGAGCGCACGGTCAACGGCAAAACGCTGGGGGAAAATATCGCCGGCGCCGAGGTGTTCAATGCCGATGTGATCCTGCCGCGCGACAAGGCACTGGTATCGGGAAGCAGTCTGGCGGTGCTGCGCGGCAACCTCGCTCCGGATGGCGCGGTGATCAAGCCGGCGGCGGCCGAGGCGAGACTGCTCAAGCACACCGGACCCGCGGTCGTCTTCGCCGACTACAACGACATGGCAGCGAGGATAGACGATCCGGCGCTCTCAGTAACCGCCGATTCGGTGCTGGTTCTGCAGAATGCCGGTCCGCTGGGCGCGCCCGGCATGCCCGAGTGGGGCCAGCTGCCGATCCCGAAAAAACTGCTGGCGCAAGGCATCCGCGACATGGTTCGGATCTCCGACGCGCGCATGAGCGGAACGAGCTACGGTGCATGCGTGCTGCATGTCGCGCCGGAATCGTTTGCCGGCGGCCCGCTTGCGCTGGTGCGCGACGGGGATCTGATCGAGCTCGACGTCGACGCGCGCAAGCTCGAGCTCAAGGTGAGCGACGCCGAGCTCGCAACGCGCCGCGCCGCGTGGAAAAAGCCGGCGCCGCGGTTCGTGCGCGGCTACGGCGTGCTCTATCAGCAGCACATCACCCAGGCCGACCAGGGCTGCGACTTCGATTTCCTCGAAGGAACCGCGCCGACCGTCGAGCCCGAGATCCACTGACAGCACGACCATCCTACTTGCTCCCTCGCCTTGTCGGCGAGAACGCCCACAGGCGACCATGAAAATCGTTCCGGCGGCAAAGCTCGTAACGCTCGTGACTGCCATCATGCAAGGCGGCGGCAGCAACGCGACCGAAGCCGCCACGGTGGCGCGGCGGCTGGTCGATTCCAACCTGGTCGGCCACGACTCCCATGGCGTGATCCGCGTCGGCAAGTACCTCGAATGGGTGCGCGCCGGCTGGCTCGTTCCCAATGCGAGCCCGACGGTCGCGTTCGAAAACGACGCCATGGCTATCGTCGATGGCAACCGCGGCTTCGGCCAGGTCGTCGGTGAGTATGCAGGTGCAGTCGGCACCCGCAAGGCGGCGACAACCGGCATTGCGATGGTGGGCTTGCGCAATTGCGGTCATCTCGGTCGCGTCGGCGACTGGGCCGAGTTCGCGACCGCGCAAGGCCAGGTCTCGCTGCATTTCCTCAATACGTCCGGCGCCCAACGTGTCGCGCCTTTCGGCGGCAGCGACCGCCGCCTTTCGACCAATCCGATCACCATAGGCGTGCCGGTCGCCGGCGGCGATCCGGTCATCCTGGATGTGACGACGTCGACGGTGGCCGAAGGCAAGCTGTTCGTCGCGATCAACAAGGGCGAGCAGGTGCCGTCGGGTTGGATCATCGACAAGCACGGCCGGCCGACGACTGATCCGAAGGATTTCTACGACGGCGGCGCACTGCTCACCGTCGGCGCCCACAAGGGCTCGGGATTGTCGATCGTCGTCGACCTGCTGGCCGGCGCACTTTCGACTGGCAAGAGCTCGGATCCGGACGATACGGTACTCCGCAACAACATGCTGTCGATCTATATTGCTCCAGCGGTCTATGATGAGGACGGCGCGATCGCGCGCGAGATCGCGCGCTTCGTGGCGTGGGTCAAGGCGTCGCCGCCGGCCGTGCCGGGGCAGCCGGTGCTGATGCCCGGCGAAGTCGAGCGCAGCACGCGGGGGCGACGGACGCTCGAGGGCATCGCCGTCGACGACAAGACCTGGATGGACATTCTCGACGCGGCGAAATCAGTCGGCATCGCGGCCACTCGTGCCGAAGCAATCGTCGCCTGACCGAGGCATTGACCCTATCGCGCCTCGTGCCGGCAGAGGCAACTCTGGTAAAATTGAATGCTTGGCCAAGTAGCTCAGTTGGTAGAGCAGCGGACTGAAAATCCGTGTGTCGGTGGTTCAATTCCGCCCTTGGCCACCCATTTCGCATTGAATCCCGTCCTTCCATGCCGGTATCCGCGATGACCATGGCAGCGCCGTACCAGCGGCTGGGAGAGGATGGCTATGCGTTCCGCACGCTTTGCGTGCTGATGACGATTCTGGTCGCCATCCTGCCGCTGGCGCATGTGACCGGCATGCGCAATGCCCTCGTCGGGATGGCCGCGGTCGCCGCGCTGTTCCACTACCGGGCTCAATTGTGGAAGGACAATCCAGTCCTGTTGCCTAGCCTCGTCTGGCTGGCGTTCGCCGCGCTCTCGATCGCCTGGTCGGAATACCCGATGGTCTCGTTTCGCGCTTTTCGCAGCGACCTTTGGTATCCGCTCATCCTGTTCCTGATCAGCTTCATGCTGGTCCGATCGCGTAACGGCAGGCTCGCGCTGACTCTCGGCGCCGCCATCGGCACCGTCATATCGTTGACGACGACCTTCGCTGCGGCGGTAATGCCGGTCGAGCCGGGAATGGAATCAGCCGCGCCCGGCGTGCTCGGCTGGCTCGCATGGAAAGCGGGCGAAGCGGTCGATTCGAGCACCTACATCGCTTTTCTCGCGGTGCCGCTGTTCGTCGTCGCGCTGACGTCGACCCGCGCGTCGGTACGCGGCGCCTCGGCCGCCTGGCTCGTCGCCTTTGCCGGCCTCGGGCTGATGAGCGAAAGCCGGACGCTGTTCGTTTCTCTCTGCATTTCGCTGCCATGCCTGCTGATCGTGTTCGGATTGCTGCGCGGAAAGCTGCATGTCCGCCCGGTGCTCGTGGCGATCTGTGTCGGCCTGGTCGTCTCGGCGATCAGCCTCGAGCTGATTTCGCGCTTGCGCCTGCCCGAGCAACAACCCTATGACCGAAGCGCGGCGCTGGAGATGATCGCCAGCGACTCGCGCCCGGCGATCTGGGCCGTCTACTATGATCTTGCCAAACGGCACCCCTGGCTGGGCGTCGGATTCGGACGACTGGTGCCGTCAAGGACCTACGACCTCGCGCAAAACGAAGACCTCAAACGCATCGACCGCCAGGCCTTTTCGCACGCGCACAACGTGCTGCTGAGCCTTGCCTTGCAGGTCGGCCTCGTGGGCCTCGCGATCTGGACTTGGCTGCACGTTCGCCTGCTGAGCCTTGCGGTCATGTGTGCCCGCGAGCGGGGCGAGCGTGAGAAGGCCTGGGCGGCGGCGGCGATTGCGCTGGTGCTGGCGATGCTGGTGAAGAATTCGACCAATGACCTGATGGTCTTCGGCAATGCGATCCTGTATTGGACGCTGATGGGGGCGATTCTCGGCCGCATCTGGTGGGGCGGGGGCGCCGAAAGCCTGACCCTCTCGCGGCTGGACGCGGAGGCCCGCTGAGGCGGGCAGTGGTGCCTCGCAGTGAAAAAAAAGGCCGGGCGATGCCCGGCCTTTCTCTGGTGCATAAGGCTAACGTCAGACTGCTTGGATATTCGACGCCTGCTTGCCCTTCGGGCCCGTCGTCACTTCGAACGACACTTTCTGGCCTTCCTTGAGCGACTTGAAGCCCGGCATGTTGATTGCCGAGAAGTGCGCAAACAGGTCTTCTCCGCCGCCATCCGGCGTAATAAAGCCGAAACCCTTGGCGTCGTTAAACCACTTCACTGTTCCAGTTGCCATTTTTACCAATCCTTCAAAACAAAAATAATCGGGTCGAACCCGGCCTATGTTTCGATCTCAAGGACAGGGAAGTACGGCGATTCGGCGACAGCGAGCAGCCGGACAGGTCGTGCTTTAGTACTTGAAACAAAACACGAAGCGGACTATACGCAGTATCCCTTGCGGGGTCAAACCCTTATCGCTCCGAACCCCTCCCCGTTTGTTGCACAAATACGTCACTTTCCAAGCTCCGTCCTGACCCGGGCGGCGCCTTCGGCCAGCGCGGCCAGCTTTCCGCGGGCAACATCCCGGGCCAACGGCACCATCCCGCAATTGGTGCAGGGCAGCAACCGGTCCGGCCTGACATATTCGAGCGCGGCGCGGATGGTCGCGGCTACCTGGTCGGCCGTCTCGATCCGGTCGCTGGCGACATCTATGGCTCCAACCAGGACGTCCTTGCCGTCCAGCAGGCCGATCAATTCCAGCGGCACATGCGAATTGGCGCATTCGAGCGAAACCTGTCCGAGCCGGGATCGAGCCAGCAGGGGGAAGGTCTTTTCGTACTGCCGCCATTCGTTGCCCAGACTCTTTTTCCAGTCGTTGTTCGCCTTGATGCCATAGCCGTAGCAGATGTGCACCGCCGTACGGCACGCGAGGCCCTGCGCCGCACGCTCGAGCGCGGCGATGCCCCAATCGCGGACCTCGTCGAAGTAGACGTTGAAAGCCGGTTCGTCGAACTGGATGACGTCGACGCCGGCCGCCTCGATCGCCAGCGCCTCCTCGTTGAGGATCTCGGCAAACGCCCAGGCCAGCTTTTCCCGGCTGCCGTAGTGAGCGTCGTACAGCGTGTCGACGGCGGTCATCGGACCGGGAAGGGTGTACTTGATCGGCCGCCGGGTGAGGCTTCTCAGGAAGCCGGCGTCCCCGGCGAAGACCGGGCGACGGCGAGCGACCGGACCGGTGACGATCGGCACGTCGGCATCGTAGCGATCGCGGATCCTGACGGTCTTGCGATGCTGGAAGTCGACACCCTCGAGGCTTTCGATGAACGTCGTGACGAAGTGCCGTCTCGTCTGCTCTCCGTCGGTCACGATGTCGATGCCCGCGCGTTCCTGGTCGGCGACCGCCAGGCGCACGGCGTCGCGCTTGCCTTCCTCCAATAGCGATCCCTCGAGCAGCCATGGCGCCCACAACTGGTTCGGCGGCGCAAGCCACGCGGGCTTGGGCAGGCTGCCGGCGATCGTCGTTGGTAACAGCATCAGCGGATTCCAGGTGAGCGCCCCGGAGAGCCCCGATGACGCAGAACGATTATAGGGGTGGATCAAGCGGTAAGGCCACTTGACCAATGGTCGATACCGACGTACCGTTTGCGGCCCGGAGCGCCTCCCAGCGCTCGTCAGCATCTGCCGGATCCCGATGGCCCGCGCCCTGATCACCGACCAGAATTACGAAGACCTGGCGCTCGAACGCGAGCTGTTCGGCAACGCCGGTATCGAGCTTGCCGTTGCCCAGTGCAGCACCGAAGACGACGTGCTCGCGGCGGGCCGGAACTTCGATGCCTTCTTGGTCCAGTATGCACCGATCGGCGCACGCGCGCTTGCGCAGCTGCCGCGGCTGGGCATCATCAGCCGCATTGGCGCGGGCTACGACACGATAGACACCGACGCCTGCGCGAAATACGGTGTGTGGCTTGCGAACTCGCCCGATTACGGCGTCGGCGAAGTGGCCACGCATGCCCTGGCGCTGGGGCTCGCGCTGATTCGCAACGTCGTCGCCTATAACCGCGATATCGCCGGCGGGCGCTGGCATTATCTGTCGTCGGGGAGGCTGCGCCGCGCCAGCGAACTCACGCTCGGCATCGTCGGCCTGGGCCGTATCGGCAAGCGCATGGCGCATGTGTCTCGCAACGTCTTCCGGCGCGTCGTCGCTTGCGATCCCTATCTGATCGACGGCGATTTCCCGGCATATGTCGAGCGCGCGACGCTGGCCGACCTGTTCGAGCAGTCCGATCTCGTCAGCCTGCACGTGCCGCTCAACGACGAAACCCGGAGCATCGTCGACGCGACGATGCTGTCGCGCATGCGGCCGGGATCCTACCTGGTCAATACCGCGCGCGGCGCGCTGGTCGACGTCGACGATTTGCTTGCCGCTGTCGATAGTGGAATACTTGCCGGCGCTGCTCTGGATGTCCTGCCGGTCGAACCCGTTCCCGCCGATAGCCGGCTGCTCGGCCACCCGAAGGTGATCCTGACGCCGCATGCCGCGTTCTACAGCGTGCAGGCGGAGATCGAATTGCGGCGCAAGGCAGCACAGAATATCGTCACGTGGCTCAAGACCGGTCGTCCCGAATACGTCGTCGTTGCAGGGACCCGGCGCTACGCCCCGTAGGCGGATCATCCGAGCGCATCAGGCGCGACGGAAAGGAGAGCATTGGCAGCAGTCAGCATACGTTCAGTGCAAAAGCGCTTCGGATCCACGCCGGTGATTCGCGGCGTCGACGTCGAGATTGCCGACGGCGAGTTCTGCGTGCTGGTCGGCCCGTCCGGCTGCGGCAAGTCGACGCTGCTGCGCATGCTCGCCGGCCTCGAGGAAATTACCGGCGGTGAAATCTGGATCGGTTCCCGGGTCGTCAACAAGGTCGCTCCGAAGGAGCGCGACGTCGCGATGGTCTTCCAGAACTACGCCCTCTATCCGCACATGACCGTGCGCGACAACATGTCGTTTGCGCTGATGCTCGCCAAGCAGTCGAAGACCGAGATCGAGGCGCGGGTTGCCAAGGCGGCCGGAATCCTCGGCCTTGCGCAACTGCTCGACCGCTATCCCCGCCAGCTCTCCGGCGGACAGCGCCAGCGTGTGGCGATGGGACGCGCGATCGTGCGCGATCCGCAGGTATTCCTGTTCGACGAGCCGCTGTCGAATCTCGACGCGAAGCTACGCGTGCAGATGCGCACCGAGATCAAGGAGCTGCATCAGCGGCTGAAGACGACGTCGATCTACGTCACCCACGATCAGATCGAGGCGATGACCATGGCCGACAAGATCGTCGTGATGCGCGACGGGATCGTCGAGCAGACCGGCACGCCGCTCGATTTGTACGACACGCCGGTCAATATCTTCGTTGCCGGTTTCATCGGGTCGCCGGCGATGAATCTCGTGCCGGGCGTTGCGCGCATCAACGGTGCTGCACCGGTGGTGGAATTCGATGGCGGCGTCCGGCTTCCGTTGCCCACGTCGGCGCGCGCGAGCGACGGCCAGCCCGTGCTGTACGGCATGCGCCCCGAGCACTGCGTCCTTTCGCCCGGCGGCGGCTTGCCGGCGGAAGTCGTCGTCGTCGAGCCGACGGGCGCCGACACGCAGCTCTTCTGCCGCTTCAATGGACAGGAGCTGACATCGCTGGTGCGCGATCGGGTGACTTGCAGGGCAGGAGACCACGTGGCTCTCGCGCCGGATGTCGACCGTGCGCATTTATTCGACGCGAAGAGCGGTGTGCGGCTCGTTGCAGAAAGCAGATAACCTCGGATCATCACCGCAACAATCAACCGCAAGACGCGCTGGAACAAATCGCGCGCAATTTTCTAGGAGGAGCTGATGAGCAATTTTAAACGCCGCAAATTCCTGAAGACTTCGGCCGGCATGGCGGCCGCCGCCGCAGTGGGCCCGATGATCTGGGTCAAGGATGCCAACGCGCAATGGAAGAATGTTCCGGAAAAGGGCGCGAAGCTGCGCGTGCTGCGCTGGAGCCGCTTCGTCCAGGGCGACATCGACCAGTACATGAAAAACGTCGCCAAGTTCACCGAGAAAACCGGCATCGAGGTGCGCATCGACAATGAAGGCTGGGAGGACGTGCGTCCGAAGGCAGCCGTCGCGGCGAACACCGGGGCCGGTCCGGACATCATTCTTTCGACCAACGACGATGCCAACCTGTATCCGGAAAAGCTGGTCGACGTGACCGACGTCTGCACCTATCTGGGCGCCAAGTACGGCGGCTGGTATCCGGTGTGTGAGCAGTATCTGAAGCCGGACGGCAAGAAATGGATCGGCGTTCCGCTGGGGTGCGCGGGCAACGCGCTGGTCTATCGCGCCAGCATGCTGAAAGCGGCGGGCTTCGACGGGGTGCCCAAGGATACCGACGGCTTCCTGAAGCTTTGCAAGGCGCTGAAGGAAAAGAATACGCCGGTCGGCTTTGCACTCGGCAACGCGACCGGCGACGGCAATACGTGGACGAACTGGGTCGTCTGGGCGCATGGCGGCAAGATGGTCGACGCCAATAACAAGGTGGTCATCGACAGCCCGGAGACGATCAAGGCGCTCGAGTACGCGAAGGAGCTCTACGCGACATTCGTGCCCGGAACGCTTTCGTGGCTCGACCCGAACAACAACAAGGCGTTCCTCGACAGCCAGATCTCGCTGACCAGCAACGGGATCTCGATCTACTTCGCGGCGAAGAACGCCACGGATCCGAAGGTGAAGGAGCTCGAGGCGGACATTTTCCACTCGAACTTCCCGATCGGTCCGGTCGGCCGGCCGACCGAGTTCAACCTGTTCTTCAACCAGATGATCTTCAAGTATTCGAAATACCCGAAGGCGGCGAAGGAGTTCCTCCGCTTCATGATGGAAGACGAGCAGGTGAATCCATGGGTCACCGCGGCCTTGGGTTACGTGACGCCGGCGCTGACCGCGTACGAAAAGCATCCGGTGTGGAAGGACCCGAAAGCGACGCCGTACCGGGACTCGATGAAGATCATGTTGCCGAGCGGGTATGCCGGCAAGATGGGCTACGCCTCGGCGGGGGCACTGGCGGATTTCATCATGGTCAACATGGTCGCCGAAGCCGCGTCCGGATCGAAGTCGCCCAAGGAAGCAGCCGAGCGGGCACAAAAGCGGGCGGAGCGGTATTACAAGGTCTGATATTGCGTCACGCCGAATCGACTGCGGCGTGTAGATGATGCGGTACGTCGGCGCGACGCAATATCTGCGCGCGTTCAACGCGGCGCCTTGCGGCGCCGGTTGACGCGCGCGGCCGCGCCGACGATTTGCCCGGACCGACGACGCCATTGCGGATTCAGAGTCCAGATGCATAACGATTGCGATTTCCGGAAATCCCTGCATTGAGTTCAGCGCTCTCCCGGCTGCAGGACAACCGCAACGCACTGGGCATTGTGTTCATGCTGCCTGCGGCGCTGATTCTGCTGGTGTTCCTCACCTATCCGCTGGGCCTGGGGACGTGGCTTGGCTTCACGGACACCAAGATCGGGCGTGGCGGTGAATGGATTGGCCTGGAGAACTACGAGTTCCTCTGGGGAGATGCCGTCACGCGGCTCGCGCTGTTCAACACGATCTTCTACACGACGGTTGCCAGCATCGTGAAGTTCGCGCTCGGCCTATGGCTCGCGTTGCTGCTGAATAAGCACCTGCCGTTCAAAGCCATTCTGCGCGCCGCGGTGCTGCTGCCCTTCATCGTGCCGACGGCGCTTTCGGCCCTTGCGTTCTGGTGGATCTACGATGCGCAGTTCTCGATCATCAGCTGGGCGCTGATGAAAATGGGCCTGATCCACGGGTACATCGATTTTCTCGGCGATCCGTGGAACGCGCGTTTCTCGACGATCGCGGCCAATATCTGGCGCGGCGTGCCTTTTGTCGCGATCACGCTGCTCGCAGGCTTGCAGACGATCTCGCCGTCGTACTACGAGGCGGCCAGCCTGGACGGCGCCTCGCCCTGGCAACAATTTCGCCATGTGACGCTGCCGTTGCTGACCCCGATCATCGCCGTCGTGATGACCTTCTCCGTGCTGTTCACGTTCACCGATTTCCAGCTGATCTACGTGCTGACGCGCGGCGGCCCGCTCAACGCCACCCACCTGATGGCCACACTCTCCTACCAGCGGGCGATTCCGGGCGGCAGCCTGGGCGAAGGCGCGGCGATCGCGACGGCAATGGTGCCGTTCCTGCTCGCGGCGATCCTGATCAGCTACTTCGGTCTGCAGCGGCGCACCTGGCAGCAGGGATCGGCGGACGAGTGAGCGAACGAGGCTGAAGGCATGACCACTACCGTCGCGACGCCGGACACAGTCGATTCTCAGGGCATGAATTACCTGGTGTCGCTGCCGCGGCGCATCGTCACCATCTATCTGCCGCTTGCCGCCTTCGTGATCGTGCTGCTCTTCCCTTTCTACTGGATGACCATCACCGCGCTCAAGCCCAACGACGAGCTGCTCTCGCGGGAGGGTAACCCGTTCTGGGTCATCCATCCGACGCTGGACCACATCAAGAAGCTGCTGTTCGACACGTCTTATCCGGAATGGCTGTGGAACACGGTGGTGATTTCGGTCGTGTCGACCTGCCTCTCGATCTTCTGCAGCGTGCTGGCGGCGTATGCGATCGAGCGGTTGCGCTTCCGTGGCTCGCGCTACGTCGGCATGAGCATTTTCCTGGCCTATCTGGTCCCGCCCTCGATACTATTCATCCCGCTCGCGGCGATGGTGTACAAGCTCGATCTATTCGACACGCGGCTGGCGCTGATTCTCACCTATCCGACGTTCCTGATCCCGTTCTGCACATGGCTGCTGATGGGGTACTTCAAGACGATACCGATTGAGCTCGAGGAATGCGCGCTGATCGATGGCGCAAGCCGCCTGCAGATCCTGGTCCGCATCATCCTGCCGCTGGCGGTGCCCGGACTGATTTCCGCCGGCATTTTCGCGTTCACGCTGTCCTGGAATGAATTCATCTATGCGCTGACGTTCATTTCCTCGTCGGAGGTGAAGACGGTGCCGGTCGGTGTCGTCACTGAGCTGGTCGAGGGGGACGTCTATCACTGGGGGTCGCTGATGGCCGGCGCGCTGTTCGGCTCGCTACCCGTGGCGATCCTGTATTCGTTTTTCGTCGAGTACTATGTCTCGGGCCTCACCGGCGCGGTCAAGGAGTAGCGGCGCGAGCAGCGAGAGGGGCCCCCGCGGCAGCGGGGTCGAGCGGCCGCGAGTCGCCGCTGCGGCCGACACGCAACCGCCCGAATACCGGCTCATGCAGGGGGACCGCGGCTGGTTTGGTCCACGGTCCCGCATGCGGTAAAATGAGAGCATAGGAATCCACGGAGCAGGCGATGAGCATCCAGGACACGATACGCGAGCAGGTGACCGGACACCCGGTCGTGCTTTACATGAAGGGCACGCCGCAGTTTCCCCAGTGCGGTTTTTCGGACGCCGCGGTGCGGATGTTGCAATCGTGCGGAGTCGACAAGTTCTTTTCGGTCAACGTGCTGGCCGATGTAGCGGTTCGCCAGGGCATCAAGGAATATTCGAACTGGCCGACGATACCGCAGCTCTACGTCAACGGCGAATTCGTCGGCGGCTGCGACATCATGCGGGAAATGCACGCGTCGGGAGAGCTGCAGCGCTTGCTGGCTCCGCAGACGGCATAGCTCGGTCGTACCGGTAAATGAGACGGCCGGGTAACCCGGCCGTTTTCGTTTGGTGCCGCAGGACGCGATTCGCTAGGTCCGGGCGCGCGTCACGCGCTTGACCTCCGGGATACGGCGCAGCGCGCGCATGACGTTGGCCAGATGCCTTCGGTCTCGCACCTGGACGCTGAAGAACATTGCGACGACGTGGCCGCCGTCAGGTCGTTCCATCGACAGATATTCGATATTCGCTCCGGCGTCGGCGATCGCCGTCGCCAGGTGCGCGAGCAGGCCGCGCTCGTCGGCCACCACCAGCCGGATCCCGGCTTCGAATACGCCCTGGATCTCCGGCGCCCATTCGACGTCGACGACCTGATCGCTGTCGATTCGCCCTTTCCTGAGCGTCACGCAATCGCGGGTGTGCACCAGCAGACCCTGGCCGCGGCGGAAATGGCCGATGATCGCGTCTCCGGGAATCGGCCGGCAGCATTTGCCGTACTGGATCGCGACGCCTTCGACGCCGCGCAGCTGCAGCGCGCCATGCTTGGCCTGCATGGGAGCCGGCTCCTCGCTGGTCCGGCCGGCGCTGCGAGTCAGCGCCTGTGCGACGACAAATGAAAGCCGCTTGCCCAGGCCGATATCGGCAAGAATCTCGGTCTGCCCCTTGGCGCCGTACTCGCGCGCCAGCGCTTCCCAGCGCTCCCAGTTTACCGACGCGGGAGGAACCTTCAGCGAGATCAGCGCCTGCTCCAGCATCCGCTCGCCGAGCAGCGCCGACTCGCGCTGCTGCAGGGACTTCAGAAAGTGCCGGATGCGGGAGCGCGCCTTGCCGGTGGCGACAAACCCGAGCCACGACGGATTCGGACGCGCGCTGGGCGAGGTGATGATCTCGACCTGGTCGCCGTTCTTGAGCTCGGTGCGCAGCGGCATGAGCTCGTAGTTGATCCGGGCCGCCGTGCAGTGGTGCCCGATATCGGTGTGCACCGCGTAGGCGAAGTCGACCGCGGTCGCGCCGTGGGGCAGGGCCATGATCTTGCCCTTCGGCGTGAACACGTAGATCGCGTCGGGAAACAGGTCGCCCTTGATGTGCTCGAGGAACTCCTTCGAGTCGCGCGACTCGGACTGTATCTCGAGCAGGCTTTGCAGCCAGCGATGCGTCTGCTCCTGGGCCTCGGCGATGTCGAGCTCGCCTCCCGCCTTGTACAGCCAGTGCGCGGCAACGCCGGACTCGGCGATGCGATGCATGTCCTGCGTTCGGATCTGCGCCTCCAGCGGCGTGCCGAAGGGGCCGAACAGCGTCGTATGCAGCGACTGGTACGCGTTGGCCTTCGGAATGGCGATGTAATCCTTGAATTTGCCGGGGATGGGCTTGTAAAGATTGTGCAGCACGCCCAGCGCCGCATAGCAGGCGGTCGTGTCTCTGACCAGGACGCGCACGCCGTAAATGTCGAACACCTGCGAGAACGTATAGCGCTTCTCGCGCATTTTCTTGTAGACGCTGTAGATAGTCTTTTCTCGTCCGGTCACCGTCGCCGCGATGTCGGCCTCCTTCAGGCCATCGCGGATCGACTGCAGGATCCGGTTCATCACTTCGCGCCGGTTGCCGCGCGCAGCCTTGATCGCCTTGGCCAGCACCCGGTAGCGCGCCGGATGCAGATGCTTGAACGAGAGCTCCTGCAGTTCCAGATACAGAGCATTCAGGCCGAGGCGATTGGCGATCGGCGCGTAGATGTCCAGCGTTTCGCGGGCGATCCGCTCGCGATGGGTTGGTGCCATCGCGTCGAGCGTACGCATGTTGTGCAGCCGGTCGGCGAGCTTGATCAGGATGACGCGAACGTCCTGCGCCATCGCCAGCAGCATCTTGCGGAAATTCTCAGCCTGCGCGTCCTCGCGTGACTGGAACTCGATCTGATCGAGCTTGGACACGCCGTCGACCATCTCGGCGACGGGCTTGCCGAACGAGGTCTCGATCTCGTTCTTGGTGATGCCGCTGTCCTCCATCACGTCGTGGAGGAGCGCGGCGGCGAGCCCCTGGGCGTCGAGCCGCCACTGCGACAGTATGCTGGCTACCGCCAGCGGGTGGGTGATGTAAGGCTCGCCCGACTTGCGAAACTGTCCCTGGTGGGCCTGTTCGGAAAAGGCGAACGCCCGCTCTACGAGCGCGACGTCAGGCGGTTGCAGGTAGTGGCCAAGGTGTCGGGTAAATTCGGCGATTTCCGACATGCTTGATCACGTTGGGGTTAAGCCGCCCGATGCAAGTCAACTTTGCGGCTTGAGCAGCATTTCGATGCCGACCTTGCCGGCAGCGATTTCGCGCAGCGCAATCACCGTTGTCTTGTCGCGGTCGCTCTCGACCAGCGGCTGCGATCCGGCGCTGATCTGCCGTGCGCGATTGGTCGCGGCGAGGGTTAGCTCGAAGCGGTTGGGTATCCTGACAAGGCAGTCTTCGATCGTGATCCGGGCCATGGTGCCTTTCTTGCATGCCGAGTCGGGAATTCGCTCGCACGCTAAATGAGTTGTGCAATCAGTGCCTCGTGGCGAACGCATTGTTGCGCCGCGCGCAGGCGCGAAGCCCGCACGATGGCGCTCAAGTCGTCGACCGCAGTGGCAAAGTCCTGATTAATAATAACATAATTGAACTCGGCGCAATGACGGATCTCGTCCCTCGCCGCCTCGAGGCGCCGCGCTATCGTCGCCTTGTCGTCCTGGCCGCGCCGGTGCAGGCGCTCTTCCAGCAATGCAAGTGAAGGCGGAAGGATGAAAACTTGGATCGAAGACGGGATCAGACGACGCACCTGCGCCGCGCCCTGCCAGTCGATTTCCAGGAGAACGTCCTGGCCCGCTTCGATCTGTTGGTTGAGCCAGCTCGCCGACGTCGCGTACCAGTTGCCATGAACGTGGGCGTGCTCGAGAAACTCGCCGGCGTCGCGCAGCGCCATGAACTCCTCGATCGAGACGAAGTGGTAGTCGACGCCTTCCCGCTCGCCGAGACGCGGCGGGCGCGTCGTGTACGAGACCGAAAGGCGGATGCCGCGGTCTTTGTCCAGCAGCGCCCGCGTCAGACTGGTCTTGCCGCCGCCTGAAGGCGCCGCGACGACGAACAAGCTGCCGGTGGGAGTCGTCACGGTTCGAGCAGCCTTTCCGGTTCCAGAGTCCTATTCAATGTTCTGCACCTGCTCTCGCATCTGCTCGATCAGCACCTTGAGCTCGAGCGCCGCGTGCGAAAGCTCAGCATCGACCGATTTGGAGCCCAGCGTGTTGGCTTCGCGATTGAGCTCCTGCATCAGAAAATCGAGGCGCTTGCCGCTGCTGCCACCGGCGGAGAGCACGCGCCGCACTTCGACGACGTGCGTCTGCAGGCGCGAAATTTCCTCGGCGACGTCGACCTTGGCCGCAAACAGCGCCAGTTCCTGCTTTAGCCTGTCGTTATCTGGATCGAGGCCGGCATCGCGCAGGCGGGAGCCGAGCTTTTCCATGTAGGCAACGTGGATGGCCGGCACCCTCGGCGCGACGCGCTCCAGCTGGAGCTCGATGCCGCGGCAGTTTTCCTCGAGCATCTCACGCAGCTTCGCGCCTTCGCGCGCCCGCGATCCGCCCAGATCGCGAAGCGCCTGCTGCACCAGCAACAGCGTTTGCTCGACCAGCGTGCCGGGGTCGACCGAGGGTTCGGTCAATACGCCGGGCCAGCGCAGTATCTCGACCGTCGACAGCGGCGCGCTGCCGGGCGCGTGACGCTGCACTTCGCTGGCCGCATCGCGCAGCTGCGCGACGCGCTCGCCGTTGATCGCAAGCGCCGCCGCGCCAGGCGTGGTTCGATTCAACGATATCCGGCAGTCGATCTTGCCGCGTTTGAGATCTCGCGCGAGCGCTTCGCGTATCGCGGTCTCCAGCGCGCGAAGCTCGTCGGGCACGCGCAGCTGCAAGTCCAGATAGCGGTGATTGACCGACCGCAATTCGACCGCCAGCGAGCAGCCGGGCAATTCGGCAGCGACCGCCGCGAAGCCGGTCATGCTCAGAATCATCGCGAGTCCGTGGCGTACAAGTCGTGCAGGCTGGAAGATGGGCGGAAGCGCAACGATGCGCGACCAAGACCAAAGAACGACGAACGAATTCTTTACTTTATCGCCGCGGTTGTCGAGAATGTAGAGCTTATCCCTTTGACGTGCAAGTCTTAATCCTCAACAGCAAGCCCAATGGGCGTCACCAACCAGGCACTCCCCTCCGGATACCAGCTGCTCAATTACCGGATTGATCGCCAGATCAGCCGCGGCGGCTTCTCGATCGTCTATCGCGCTTTCGACGATGCGGGCGCACCGGTCGCCATCAAGGAATACCTGCCTTCGTCGCTGGTGCTTCGCACCGACGGCGACATCGTTCGCGCCAGCTCAGCGGAGAACCTGACTTCATTCCGGTACGGAATGAAGTGCTTTTTCGAGGAGGGGCGCGCGCTGGCCAAGATCAATCACCCGAACGTCGTGCGCGTGCTCAATTTCTTCCGCGCCAACGAAACGGTGTACATGGTGATGCGCTACGAGCGCGGCCGTACGCTGCAGCAGCAGATCCAGCTGCGTCAGGACCAGATGTCCGAACGGCTGGTGCGTCACGTGTTCATGCACCTCCTGAACGGCTTGCGCGAAGTGCATACGCACAAGCTTCTGCATCTCGACATCAAGCCGGCCAATGTGTATCTGCGCACCGACGGCAGCCCGGTTCTGCTCGATTTCGGTGCGGCGCGGCAGACGCTGACGACGTCGCGGCCCAAGCTCGCGCCGATGTACACGCCGGGCTTTGCCGCGCCTGAGCAATATCGCGAGCCGGATCGCTTGGGACCCTGGACCGACGTCTACGGCATCGGCGCGAGCATGTTCGCCTGCCTGGCGGCGTTTGCCCCCCAGGCCGCCGACGCGCGGCTCAACGAAGATCACCTGGTGTCGGCGAAAAAGATCTGGGCCGGCGCCTATTCGGACAATGTGCTCGAGGTCATCGACTGGTGCCTGCGGCTCGATCCGCTGGAACGGCCGCAGAGCGTCTTCGCGCTGCAAAAGGCGATCCGTGAAATAGCGCCGCGCAAGCGCAAGCTCACTTTCCTCGACAACCTGAAAAAGCGCCTGTTCACCGAAGTGATGTAGCACGCTCATGCGCTTCACCATATTCCAGGAGAGCCTCAAGGGTCAGCGCAAGATCAATCAGGACCGGCTCGCGTATACGTACAGCCGCGACACGCTGCTGTTGGTCGTCGCCGACGGGATGGGCGGTCATGCCGGCGGCGAGATCGCCGCGCAGATTGCTGTTCGGCTGTTCATCGAGCGCTTTCAGCAGGAAGCCAAGCCGACGCTGAAGAATCCGCTGAAGTTCCTGCAGGATTCGATGCTCCGCGCCCACCAGGCGCTGGGCTCGTACGCCGAACAGTTCTCGATGCTGGAGACGCCGCGGACCACTTGCGTCGCCTGCATCGTGCAGTCGAATTACGCCTACTGGGCGCATGTCGGCGACTCACGGCTGTACCTGTTCCGGCAGGGAGGATTGATTGGCCAGACCAAGGACCATTCGAAAGTCCAGTACCTGGTCGATCAGGGCCTGATCGGCGCGCACGAAGTCGTCAATCATCCCGACCGCAACAAGATCTTCAGCTGCCTCGGTGGACTGGTCGAGCCGGTGATCGATCTGTCGCGAAGGACGCCGCTGCGCAATGGCGATCTGATCGTGATGTGCACCGACGGCCTGTGGAGCGTCTATCCCCAGGAAGAGATTGCGCGCGCGCTCACCGGCGCGCCGATACTGAAGTCGTTGCCGGTGCTGATGCGGGAGGCCGAGGTGCGCGGCGGGGCCGAGGGCGACAACCTGTCGCTGATCGCCGTGCGCTGGGGCCCGGAAACGCTGACCGACGAGCCGACGACGACGATCACCGAGACGATGAGCCTCGGCGAATTCCAGACCGAAATCGACCGTACGCTGACGCTGACGGATCGCAAGGGCATGCAGCGCGACCTGACCGACGATGAGATCGAGCGCGCGATCGCCGAGATCCAGGCTACGATCAAGCGGTACAAGACCTAGATGCTGTCCCCATGCGGCAACTGATCCTCGACACCGAAACCACGGGCCTCGACCCCAAGGACCATCGCATCATCGAGATCGCAGCGGTCGAGCTGATCGATCGCCGGCCGACCGGCCGCAACGTCCACTTCTACATTAACCCCGACCAGGAGATCGACACAGGCGCGACCGAAGTGCATGGCTTGTCATGGGAAATGCTGCGCGACAAGCCGAAGTTCGGGGAGATCGCCGACGAGTTCATCACCTTCGCACGCGGCGCGCAGTGGGTCATCCACAATGCCCCGTTCGACGTCGCCTTCCTGGACGAGGAATTCACTCGCCTGGGCATGTCGTCCAGCGCCGCCATTGCCGCCGAAGTCGTCGACACGCTCGCGCTGGCGCGCGACCAGTTTCCGGGGAAGCGCAACAATCTCGACGCACTATGCGAGCGCTTCGGCGTCGCCAACGCCCACCGTACCCTGCACGGCGCCCTGCTCGACGCGCAACTGCTCGCCGAAGTCTATCTGGCGATGACGCGTGGCCAGGAATCGCTGACGATCGACATCGTCACGCCGCGCCTGGACGTCGGCGAAGGCCTTGCCGCCGCCGGTCCGGTACAGCTGATCCTCGTTTTGCCTTCGCCGGACGAGCTCGCCGCGCATCGCGCCTACCTGGTCGAGCTCGATCGCGACAGCAAGGGAGCGTGCCTGTGGCTGGCGGTCGCCGGCGCCTGAGCCGCCGTAACATTCCGGTAACCTGAGCCGGCGACACTAGCCGGGTTCGCCGCGATGACCGTCGCACGGCGCCTTTGATACCCCGATGCCGCCCGAGTCGCCCGTCAAGACGGCTGCGCCGCCGCTGATCAACCGCGAGCTTTCGCTGCTCGCGTTCAACCGGCGAGTCCTCGCGTTGGCGCAGGACGCCTCCGTCCCGCTGCTCGAACGCCTGCGCTTCCTGTGCATCGTCAGCAGCAATCTGGATGAATTCTTCGAGATCCGCGTGGCCGGCATGCGCGAGCAGCTCCGCGTCAAGGCGCCTCCGCCCGGGGTGACCCTGCATGAACTGCGCACGCTGTCGTTGCGACTGTGCGAACAGACGCATGCGCTGGTCGCCGACATCTATCGCACGCTGAATAACGAGGTGCTGCCGGCGATGGCCGGGGCCGGCATACGCTTGCTGCGGCATGCGGAGCGCAACGCCGTCCAGCGCGCATGGGTCGCCGATTACTTCCGGCGCGAGGTCAAGCCGCTGCTGAGCCCGATCGGGCTCGATCCGGCGCACCCCTTTCCCCAAGTCGTCAACAAGAGCCTCAACTTCATCATCGAGCTTTCCGGCAGCGACGCCTTCGGGCGCGAAACGGCTATTGCGATCGTCAAGGCGCCGCACCAGCTGCCGCGTGTGATCGAGCTGCCCACGGAGGTCGCGCCGGCCAACAGTTTTGTGCTGCTGGCCTCGATCATCCACGCGCATCTGGGCGAGCTGTTCGCCGGACGGCGCGTCATCGGCTATTCGCAATTTCGTGTGACGCGCGACGCCGATCTGTGGTTCGACGAGGAGGAGGTAAAGAATTTGAGGCAGGCGCTCGAGGGCGAGCTGCCGCAGCGGCAATTCGGTCTTGCCGTGCGCCTGGAGGTCGCTGCCGATTGCGCGCCACCGCTTGCCCAGCTGCTGCTGCAGCAATTCGAGCTCGAGGAGGCTGATCTGTATCGATGCGACGGTCCGGTCAACCTCGCCAGGTTGACGACTCTGGTCGACGAGTCGGAACGCACCGAGCTCAAGTATCCGCCGTTCGTCCCCGGCACGCCGGTCCGGCTGCGCGACCAGCCCGACATCCTGGCCGCAATCCGGCAGCACGACATCCTGCTGCATCATCCGTATCAGTCGTTCGACCCGGTGGTCGAGTTCATCCGCAAGGCCAGCGACGACCCCGACGTGGTGGCAATCAAGCAAACCGTCTATCGAACCGGCGTCAATTCGATACTGATGGACGCGCTGGTCGAGGCGGCGCGCCGGCGGAAGGAAGTCACCGTCGTCGTCGAGCTCCTGGCGCGGTTCGACGAGGAGGCGAACATCAACTGGGCCGAGCGTCTGGAGGAAGCCGGCGCGCAGGTCGTGTATGGGGTATTCGGCCTGAAGACCCACGCCAAGCTCGCGCTGCTGCTGCGCCGGGAGATCGATGCTGCGGGCCGCTCTCAGCTGCGGCCGTATGCCCATCTGGGCACCGGAAACTACCACCCACGTACCGCGCGGCAATACACCGACTTCGGCTTGCTCACCGTGAATCCGGAATTGTGCGCCGATGTCGCCGAGGTCTTCCTGCACATGACCAGCCTGGCCCGCTCGAACCGGCTGAAACGCCTCTGGCTGGCGCCATTCACCATGCATCGTCAATTGCTTGCGGCAATACATCGCGAGACGCGGCACGCCAAGGAAGGTGTCCCCGCGCATATCATGGCCAAGATGAACGGCCTGATCGAGGAAGCGGTGATCAGGGCGCTCTATGCCGCTTCCCAGGCCGGCGTGAAGATCGACCTGGTCGTGCGCGGCGCGTGCGCGCTGCGTCCCGGGGTCAAGGGGTGGTCCGACAACATACGGATCCGCTCGATCGTCGGACGCTTTCTCGAGCACCCGCGCATCTGGTATTTCGCGAACGGCGGCCGCGAGGACGTCTATCTGTCGAGCGCCGACTGGATGGGACGAAACCTGTTTCGCCGCATCGAGGTGGCATTTCCGGTGCTCGACAAGGAGCTCAAGGCGCGCGTCATCGCCGAAGGGCTGGCAGTGTGTTTCGAGGACAATTGCAACGCCTGGGATCTGGGCTCCGACGGTAAATATGTGCGTGCGAAGCCCGCGCGGCGCGCGCGCGCCTCCGCTGCGCAGGAACTCCTGCTCGATCGGCTGGCCGAACGTCCGAGCACCGTACGCTGAATGGAGCCGCTGTCATCATGGACCTGATCCTCTGGCGCCACGCCGACGCCGAGCCTGGCGAACCCGATATCGACCGCCCGCTGACGGCCAAAGGCGTCCGACAAGCCGAGCGCATGGGCGCCTGGCTCGACAGCCACCTGCCCGACCATTGCCGCATTCTGGTGAGCCCTGCCGAACGGACCCAGCAGACCGCACGCGCGCTCGGGCGAAAGTTCAAGACGGCGCCCGAGCTCGCGCCCGGTGCCACCGCCGCCGCCGTGCTCGCCGCTGCCGGATGGCCCGATGCGCGCGAGGCCAGGCTGATCGTCGGTCATCAGCCGACGCTCGGCGAGACCGCGGCGCTGCTTTTGTCGGGCAGCGACGCCCCGTGGGGCATGCGCAAGGCTGCCGTCTGGTGGCTGTCGAACCGGTCGCGAGAGCAGGGCGCCGACGTCGTTCTCAAGGCCGTCATCGGCCCCGATTTTCTCTAGCGCGGCTTCGGCCCTGCCGTGGCGCCTTGCAGCAAGGCGCTACTCAGCGTGCAGGCCCTGCCACTGCGAGCGTTCCCGCTCCAGCAAGTAGGCAGTCAGCGGGTGCGCCGCGAGCCAGCGCTTGCTGACACGTATGGTGACGCCGCCCCGGGTCTTCAGTGCCACATGCGGCAGCGCAACCTCGGTTCGGGCGTGACAGAACAGCACGGCCAGCCGCAACGCCGCGATCTGCGCGCGCGCCACCGGATCGCCGAGCTCGGCGCGGACCTTGGTCAGGCCGCCACGGCAGCCGTAGACCAGCAACGCCAGCCGCGCCTGCTCGCCCGCCGAAAACCCCGGCATGTCGGCGTGCTGAAGGATGTATGCGCCGTGCTTGTGAAAGCCGATGTGCGAAACCGACATTCCGATCTCGTGCAGCAGCGCGGCCCAATGGAGCATCTGGATCTGCTCGGGGCCGGCCTTGGGCGCGGCGCGACGGAACAAGGCGCCTGCGAGCGCGTCGACGCGAGTGGCATGACGGCGGTCGACCTGGTAGCGGTCCAGAAAACGCTCGACAGTGAGCTGTCGAGCGTCGCGGTCCACGGTTCTGCCGAGCAGGTCGTAGAGCACGCCTAGCCGCAGCGCGCCGCCGACCGGATCGATCCGCTCGATGTCGAGCTCGGTGACCGCCGCGCTCATGATGGCTAAGCCGCCTGCGAGCACCGGCACGCGCTCGGGCTTTAGCGCGTTCAGCTTCAGGCGTGCCGGATCGCGGGCGCGAACCAGGCGCTTCTTCAGGCGATCGAGCCCGGCCGGGGTGATCCCGCCGCCGGAAAAACCGTTTTGCTCGAGGATCTCGGCGAGCGCGGCCGCCGTCCCCGACGAGGCATACGCACTTTTCCAGTGACCGGCGCCAAAATCGCCGGCGATGGCTTCGATTTCGACCCGCGCCGCGGTCTCCGCGGCGTCGAGCGCGCCCGCAGTGACCATCCCATCGGGAAAGAATTTCTGCGTGGTGCTCACACAGCCCAAGGTCAGCGACTCGAGACGATCGGGCTCGAGCCCGCGGCCGATGATAAATTCGGTCGACCCGCCCCCGATGTCGACGACCAGGCGCTGTGCGTCCGAGGGAGGCAGCTCGTGGGCGACGCCCAGATAAATCAGCCGCGCCTCTTCGTGTCCGCTGATCACGTCGATCCGGGATCCCAGGGCGCGCTCGGCTTTGGGCAGAAACTCGCGCGCGTTGGCCGCGACGCGAAAGGCACTGGTTGCGACCGCGCGCACCGCCGACGGGTGGACGCCCGACAAGCGCTCGCGGAACCGCGCGAGGCAGGCGAGCGCGACCTTGATCGCCGCGGGCTTGATGCGTCCATCGCGGTCGATACCGGCGCCGAAGCGCAACGTTTCGCGCCAGGTATCCTGCCGGTAGATCTGGTCACCCTCGACGCGGCCGATCTCCAGGCGGAAGCTGTTCGATCCTAGGTCGACGACGGCAAGCGTCTTGGCGGTCACGGACTAGGGCCTGTTGACGCCGGCGTCCGGCGCGACGAGAAGCAGTGCGCACAAGCCTAACAGAAATACGCGCACGCGAACCAACGCCCGCTTTGGACGCACAGGTGTTTCTGCTACGCTCGCTGCCTCGTCCACGTCCTCGTTTCGCCCCGTGCCAATCGACTACCTGCAAAGAATTCTGAACGCGAAGGTCTACGACGTCGCGATCGAATCGCCGCTCGAGCCGGCACCGATGCTGTCGCGCCGTATCGGCAATCGCGTGCTGCTCAAGCGGGAGGATAAGCAGGAGGTATTTTCGTTCAAGCTGCGCGGCGCCTACAACCGGATGGCGCATCTTTCGAGCGCCGAGCGCGCGCGAGGGGTCGTCGCCGCATCGGCCGGCAACCACGCCCAGGGGGTCGCGTTGGCCGCGCAGCGGCTAGGCTGCAAGGCGACGATCGTCATGCCGGTGACCTCCCCATCGATCAAGATCCAGGCCGTCGAGGAGCGCGGCGCAACCGTCGTGCTGCACGGCGATTCCTACAGCGACGCGTATGCGCACGCGGCCAAGCTGCAAAGGGCGCGGCGGGCCACGTTCATTCATCCATACGACGATCCCGATGTGATCGCCGGCCAGGGCACGATAGCCGTCGAAATCCTGCGCCAGTGCCAGGGACCGCTGGACGCGATCTTCGTCGCCGTCGGCGGAGGCGGGTTGATCGCCGGCATCGCGGCATACGTCAAGCGGGTTCGCCCGGAAGTCAGAGTCATTGGCGTGCAGCCGGTCGACTCCGACGCGATGACCCGGTCGCTCGCCGCCGGGCGCCGGATCCGCCTGGGACATGTCGGCCTTTTCGCCGACGGCGTCGCGGTCAAGCAAGTCGGCAAGGAAACGTTTCGCATCTGCAGGGAGCTCGTCGACGACATGATCACCGTCGACACCGATGCGATCTGCGCGGCGCTCAAGGACGTGTTCGAGGACACGCGAACGGTGCTCGAGCCGGCCGGCGCACTGTCGGTCGCCGGCGTGAAGGCCTGGTGCGAGCGGCATCGGCCGAAGCGCCGGACTTTCGTCGCCATCGCCTGCGGCGCCAACATGAATTTCGATCGCCTGCGCTTTGTCGCCGAGCGGGCCGAGCTGGGCGAAGCGCGAGAAGCGATCTTCGCGGTGACGATACCGGAGCGGCCGGGCAGCTTTCGCGAGTTCTGTGCGCTGCTGGGCAAGCGCAGCGTCACCGAATTCAACTATCGCTATGCCGATCCGCATATCGCCCACATTTTTGTCGGCGTCGAAGTCGCCAATCGTCACGAGACCGCGGCGCTGTTGCGCGCGATGCATGCGCGGCGGATCGAGGCGTACGACCTGTCCGACAACGAAATGGCCAAGCTGCATGTGCGCCATCTGGTCGGCGGGCATGCGCCGGCGGCGGAGAACGAAATCCTGTACCGCTTCGAGTTCCCCGAGCGGCCGGGCGCGCTGATGCGGTTCCTGAACAGCATGAGCCGCGGCTGGAACATCAGCCTGTTTCATTACCGCAACCATGGCGCCGACCACGGGCGGGTGCTGGTCGGAATGCAAGTGCCCCCGGCGGATCACGCCAACTTCCGCGGCTTCCTCAAGCGTCTCGGCTATTACGGCGTCGACGAGACGGCCAATCCGGCCTACCGGATGTTTCTCGGGCGCTAGCGCTGTACGCGTAGCCCGCCCCAGCCGGCAGGTCAGGCCCGCACAGGCCCCGTCGGCCGGGGTTGCCACACCGCCAGCCCTGTTTTTACGGCCTCCGAACGGGGCTTTCACGCTGTCCGCAAGCATGAAATCGCGCGCCGGGACACGTCCCCGGAATCGCCGCTTGACCGCCCGCGCCCGTGCGATAGTGACCCGCTACGGCAGATTTTTGCCCAATTTCGCTCCCACGATGTTGCAAACCGCTCAAAAACCTAAGGTTTGTCAGTTCTGGCAAGGATTATGCTCTAGGCATTTGGTCCTATACGTGGCAAACTTTCGAGGGCTCCAAATGGAAACAACGCTGGATGCGGGATTGAGCCTCAACGCGGGAGGAACTGAATTGCGGGATCCAGTCGCCCTGACGGGAGCGAAGGTCATGGTGATCGACGATAGCAATACGATTCGTCGCAGCGCCGAGATTTTCCTGCTCCAGGCGGGATGCACGGTGATTCTCGCCGAAGACGGCTTCGATGCGCTGGCCAAGATCACCGACCACCAGCCGGACCTGATCTTCGTCGACATCATGATGCCGAGGCTGGACGGCTACCAGACCTGCGCGCTGATCAAGAAGAATTCGCGCTTTCACCAGACGCCGGTGGTGATGCTCTCGTCGAAGGACGGGCTGTTCGACCGGGCGCGCGGCAGAATGGTCGGGTCCGATCAGTACCTGACCAAGCCGTTTACCAAGGAAAGCCTGTTGAAGGCGGTCGGCACGCACGTCAAGTCGGCGGCGCATTGAGCGACGCGCCCATTCGGGCGTGAAGAAGGGAAGCAAGGGGTGCGGAAACGATGACCATAAAACGCGTATTGATCGTCGATGACTCGCCGACCGAGCGGCACGTCCTCAACGACATGCTGACCAAGGCAGGCTACGAGGTCGTCGCCAGCGACAACGGCGAGGACGCGATCCTCAAGGCGAAGACGGTGAAGCCCGACCTGATACTGATGGACGTCGTGATGCCTGGACTCAACGGATTCCAGGCGACGCGCGCGATCAGCCGCGATCCGGCGACGCGCAGCGTCCCCATCATCCTTTGCACGTCCAAGACCCAGGAAACCGACAAGATTTGGGGCATGCGCCAGGGCGCGCGCGACTACATCGTCAAGCCGGTGAACCGCGACGAGTTGATCGCCAAGATCACGGCGCTCGGCTGATCCACTGCAATGGCCCGCGCCGCCAAGCTCGACCTTCGCGCGTTCCAGCAGGAACTGGCGGCGCGCCTCGCGGCGAAAACCACGCAGCAGGTCGAGCAGTCCCGTCTGGGTCTGGCCTGCGCCGGAAAGCAGTGGCTGATCCGGCTGGCGGATGCCGGCGAGGTCATCGCGGTGCCGACGATGGCGACGGTGCCGCTGACCCGCTCGTGGTATCTCGGTATTTCGAATATTCGCGGCAATCTGTACAGCGTGATCGACTTCGCCGGATTCCTCGGCGAGGCGATCGAGCCGCTGACTCTGGGCGCGGCGCAGGCGCGGCTGGTGCTCTTCGGGCCCCGCGTCGGCGAATTGCGCGCTGGATTGGTGGTGACGCGGGTACTGGGTTTGAGCAATCTCGCCGAATTGGTGCGCAGCGACGCTGCCGCCGATGCGCCGGCGTGGTACGGCGCGCGCTGGACCGACAAGGCCGGCGGCGTGTGGCAGGAAATCGATCTGGCCCTGCTGGCGCAGGACCCGGGCTTTCTTCAAGTGGGACTGTAGCTTTGGCACAGTCTGACGGATTCACGCAGGCGTAACGACCCTATCTGGGGGAGGAATCATGGCATTCACATTCAAAGGCCTCTTGGGAGCAGGTGCGGGCAGGGGACAGATCCTGTCCGAAGCCGACCTCGAAGAGCCGACGACGCAGGTCAAGATGAGCGGCGCTCAGCGCGGCTACGACCCGCTGGCTGCACCTTCGATCATGGATCAGATGCGGAGCGCGAGCCCCGAAATCAAGCAGCCCGGCCGCCTCTGGTTCATCGGGCATCTGCCGATCGCCAGGCAGTACCAGATCCTCGGCGTGCTGCTCCTGCTGTTCGGCATTCTCGCCGCGCTCATGCTGTGGCTCAACTATCGGGCGAACTCGCAGGCGGGCGCAAGCTCGACGACCGCTACCGAAATGCAGATGCTGTCGCAGCGCCTGGCGCGCGGAACCGCGCTTGCGGTGCAGGGCAATGCCGGCGCGTTCGAGAAAATCAAGGACTCGCGCGACCGATTTCGCGCCGACCTCGATGCGCTGACCAAGGGCGGCGTCGTACACGGCACAAATGTCGACATCGCTACCAACGAAGCGCTGCAGAAGGCGCTAGGCGCGCTCGACGCGCGCTGGGAGCGGGTCGAAAAGAACGCCACAACGGTGGTCGACAACCAGGCCGCGCTGCTGTCGCTGTCGAAGGGGCTGGATAGCATTAACCAGGGTAATAATGCGCTGCTCGAGCTGGCGAACCAGGCGTCGGCGCAGATCAACTCGGCCGGCGGATCGATCCGTGAGGTCGATTACACCTCCCAACTCGCCATGCTGTCGCAGCGGATCGCCAAGAACGCGAATTCGCTGGTCTCTTCTGACGAAATCGATCCGGAGGTCGCGTTCCTGCTGGGCAAGGACACCGGCACCTTCCGCGACATCCTCAACGGGCTGCTGAAGGGAAGCGACGCGCTTCGACTGCCGGGTGCCGTGCGCGCCGAGGACGCGCGCGCGACACTGACCGAGATGCAAAAGCGGTTCGCCGGCTACGAGACCGGCGTCAACGCCATCCTGCAAAATATGCAGCGGCTGGTGCTAGCCAAGCAAGCCGCGCGCAGCATCAACCAGGACTCCGACCCGTTGCTTGACGAAACCACCGCGCTGACCAATGAATTCGATGGCCAGACGACGGTCCGCAGCTTCACTTTGTGGGCCGCGATGGCCTTCGCCGTGCTCGCCCTTGTCGTCCTGATCGCCTATGGCTGGGTGTCGCGCGAAGACGGTCGCGTTCGCGCGTTCGAAAGCGAACAGGAGAACAAGCGCAACCAGGAAGCGATTCTGCGGCTGCTGAACGAGATGGGCAATCTCGCCGACGGCGATCTGACCGTGCAAGCGTCGGTGACCGAGGATGTGACCGGCGCGATCGCGGATTCGATCAACTTCACGATCGAGGAGTTGCGGACGCTGGTGCGCGGCATCAACTCGGCGACCGACCAGGTGGCCAAGGCGACGACCGATGCGCAGGCGATCTCGAACCGGCTGTACGAGGCCTCGCAACGGCAGAACAAGGAGATCCAGCAGGCGTCCGCATCGGTCCTGCAGATGGCACAGTCGATCAACGAGGTGTCGCAGACCGCTGCGCAGTCGGCCCGCGTCGCGCAGCAGTCGCTTGCCGCCGCGGAAAAAGGCGGCGAAGCGGTGCACAACCAGATATCGGGCATGAACGAAATCCGCACGCAGATCCAGGACACCGCCAAGCGGATCAAGCGCCTCGGCGAATCGTCGCTGGAGATCGGCGAGATCGTCGAGCTGATTTCGGACATTACCGAGCAGACCAACGTGCTGGCGCTGAACGCCGCGATCCAGGCCGCGTCGGCGGGTGAAGCCGGCCGGGTCTTCACGGTGGTCGCCGAGGAAGTGCAGCGACTGGCCGAGCGCTCGGGCGAAGCGACCAAGCAGATCGAGGCGATCGTCAAGACCATTCAGGCCGACACGCAGGACGCGGTGGCGGCCATGGAAAAGAGCACCGTAGGCGTGGTCGAGGGAACCAAGCTCTCCGACGCGGCAGGTCAGGCGCTGGACGAAATCCGGCGGGTGTCGCGCGAGCTCGCCGAATTGATCGGCGGCATCTCGGCGCAAACGCAGAAGCAGTCGGCTTCGGTGTCGGACGTGACTCGAGGCATGCAGGGCATCCTGAAGATCACCGAGGAGACGACCGAGGGTACCAAGCAGACCAATGTCTCAATCGGCCAGCTGACCAAGCTTGCGGCCGAGTTGCGGAGCTCGGTGGCCGGTTTCAAGGTATGACGTGTCGCGGATGAGCCCGGCGCCAAATCCGGGCGCGGTTCTTGCGTATTCATGCCGAGTTGCCGATCCCGAATGAATTGAGCCCGATCATCATGGCCAGCGATACTGCACAGGATTTCGATCTCGGACCGCTCTCGTGGGTCCACGGCGAAATAGACCACGCGTTAGCACGCGGGCTGGAGTCGCTCGCGGCATACAAGGCCGCGCCGCGAGACGTCACCCCGCTCAAGCAGTCGCGTACCCATGTGCACCAGGCGGCGGGCGCGTTGCAGATGGTAGGGCTCGACGCGGTTGCCGCCTACACCGAGGAAATCGAGCGTCATCTGGTCCGCCTCGAAGGCCTTCCGGAAGCCGAGGTGCCGGCGGCTTGCGATGTTGTCGACCGCGCCGGGCGCAAGCTCCGCATTTTCCTGGACGAGCTGGTCGGCGGCGCGAATCCGGTGCCGCTGAAGCTTTTCCCCGAGTACGAGCAGATGCAGCAGGCGCGCGGCGTCAAGGGCGCGTCGCCGACTGATCTTTTCTTCCCCGACCTGTCGCCGCGCGCGCCGAAGATCGCGAGCCTCAAGTCGGTCACGCCGAACAAGCTTTCCTCCTTCCTCATCAAGCAGCGGCGTCTGTATCAGCGCGGCCTGCTTGCTTGGCTGCGCGGCGACGAGGAAGGGTCGAAGATCATGCGCGACGCCGTTCAGGGCATCGAAGACGTACAGACGCATTCGGCGCAGCGCTCGTTCTGGTGGACGGTCGGCGCACTGCTCGAAAGCATCGTCGAAAGAGGCGTCGAAAGCGGATTCGGCGTCAAGCAGCTGTGTGGACGGATCGACCTGCAGATCCGGCGCTTCGTCGAAGGCTCGGCGAAGGTCTCGGACCGGATGCGCCGCGAGGTGCTCTATTACGTCGCGATAAGCGCCCCGGTCGGCGCCCAGACGCAGGCCGTCCAGCGCGCCTATCACCTCAATGGGCTGATACCGACCGCCGAAGTGCTGTCGGCCGACGTGCTGCGCACGCAGCCGCTGCTGCGCGAGGCCCGCGAACAGCTGGCCAGCGCCAAGGACCTCTGGCTGAAGATCACCGGCGGGCGTCCGGAAAACATCGCCAAGCTCAAGCAGACGATGGCAGGTCTTGTCGACCGCGTGCGAGCCATCGGGGAGCCCTCGCTGTCCCGCCTCATCGGCGCGCTGGCCAGCCGCGTCGACAAGTTCGGCACGGGTGCCGTTTCCGAGGCCGTGGCGATGGAATTCGCAACGGCCTTGCTGCTCGCCGAATCGACGATCGAGCATTTCGGCTCGATCTCGCCGGAGCTGCCGCAGCAGATCGATGCAATGCTGGCGCGCATCGACGCCGCGCAGCAGAACAAGCCGACGCCGCTGATCGCGGGCGCGCCGCTGCTCGACGAAATGGCGCGTCGCGCGCAGGAGAGATTGCTGCTCGCGCAAGTCGCGCGCGAAATTCAGGCGAACCTCCGCCACATGGAACAGGTGCTCGACGCGTTTTTCCGGGACAACAGCAAGCGCGCCGAGCTAGCCACGCTCGCTGGCGACAGTCGACAGATCGCCGGCGCGCTGAAGATGCTGGGGCTCGACAGCGCGGAGCGTCTGCTTGAGCTCTGCCAGCAGCAGATCGACGAGTATGCGAAACCCGACGTCGAGGTTCACAACGACGATCTCGAGATGCTGGCCGAATCGCTGTCGGGTCTCGGCTTCTATATCGAGGCCGTCGAGCAGCAGCGGCCGGATCGCGACCGCCTGATCACCCCGCTGCTCGATCGCCGCCTTGGCGTTGCGCCCAGCGCGCCCGCCGCCGAGCCCGAGACCGTCGAGTCGGCTGTCGTCGATCTGCGATCAGCGCTGCCGGAAATCTTTGCCGCTTATCAGAGCGCGCCTGGCGACCTGGCGGCGCGGGACAGGCTATCGGCCGATCTGACGACGCTGAAGCACGATGCCGAGCTGATCGGCGACGCGCGCCTGCAGCAGGACGCCGATGCGGCGCTGACCGAGCTCGCGCATGCCGGCACAGCAGACACTGCGGCCCTGCAGGACGCCGTCGCGGCGGTTGCCGCGCAAAGCGAGGCCGCGCCCGCTCCTTCCGCGGAAACGATGCGCCTGCTGGAAACGGACGCGACGCAGTTCGATACCGAGTTGCTCGACATCTATCTGACCGAAGCAGGCGAAGTGCTGGATACGATCGCGGCGAGCGCGACAGAGCTCGCCGCGAATTCCGACGATCGCACGGCATTGTCAGTCGTGCGTCGCGGCTTCCACACCTTGAAGGGCAGCGGCCGCATGGTCGGGCTCACCGATCTGGGCGAGCTCGCGTACGCAGTAGAAAGAGTTCACAACCGCGTGATCGAGGAAGATCGTCCGACGACGCCGGCGCTGATCGCATTGATAGGTGTGGCCGAGTCAAGCTTTCGCCGCTGGGTCGATGCGCTGCGCAGTACTGGCCGGGTGACGCCCGATGCCGACGCCTTGCGCGCAGCGCTGGCCAAGGTCGAAAGCGAGTTTCCCGATGGCGGAGGCGACTCGGGAGGGCAGCCGCCATCGCCGCCGCCATCGCCATCGCGGCCGACGCCGGGGCCGCTCGCCGCCGTTTCGGCGATCGACCGCGGCCCCGATATCGCCGTGCCGGGCGCCTGGCATGCGGCGATCGAAGTGCTCGAGCTCGACGAGACTCCGTACGGCGAAGGCGATGTGGTGGATTCTCCGCCCGAGTCGGCGGCGCCGACGCTGGCCTTTGCCGCTGTCGCGGCACAGGACGCACCCGACACCGATGCCGTCGCAACGCTTGCCGATGCCGAAGACGAAATTACCGTCGGCGGAGTCACGCTGTCGGCCGCCCTGTATCGCATTCTGTGCGAAGAGGCGAAGCAGCATCTGGCCACATTGGACGACGAGCTGCAGACTTTGCAATTCGACCCTGCGGCGACGCCGTCGCAGCTGATGGTGCGCGCGAGCCACACGCTGTGCGGCATTCATCGCACCGGCGGATTTCCGCTGGTCGCCACCGCCGCCAAGGCGCTGGAGGTATGTCTGCTCGGCTTGCAGGAACGCGGCGCACCGCTGCCAGGCGCAGCGCAGCCGGTCCTTGCGCGGGCCGTCGCAGGCTTGAGCGCGCTGAGCGCGCGCGTTCGCGCGCGTGAATCCTTCCGTTCCAGCGACGAGGCCGAGGTCGCGGACATCATCAACGAGCTGGAAACGCTGCGTCAGGAGACCGTGCCGCAGCGTGGGACCGACGACAGTGAGGTGGTGGCGGCGCGGCTCGCCGACGCCGACGAACATGGCACGACGATCAATCTCGAGCTGGCCGCGGTCGGAGAGCCGACCGCTTCGACCCCGGGTGAGCGCAAAGCCGAGCCGATGCTGCATGCGGTATCCGCGCCGAGCAGACCGACGCCAACGCCGATGCCGTCACCCGCAGCCACTGCCCCGCCGCCCACGCCGGCCGATGCAACGCTGATCGAAGTTCACGACGACGTCGACCGCCAGGTGCTGCCGATATTCCTCGACGAAGCGGCCGAACTCTTTCCGCAGGCTGGCGAGCAGTTGCGCGGCTGGCGCGCCAAGCCTGGAACAAGCGACCCGATGCAGGCCTTGCAGCGCACATTGCACACGTTCAAGGGCAGCGCGCGAATGGCCGGAGCGATGCGACTGGGCGAGGTCGCGCATATGATGGAAAGCCGCCTGACCGGCGTCGAGGCGACGGCGCCGACGGCCGAGTTTTTCGACGCGCTGGACAACGACCTGGACCACATCGCTTTCCTGCTCGATCGCCTTCAGAAAGGCGAAACCGATACGGCTCCGCCGTGGCTGGCCGCCGCGTCCGAGGACGCGCCCGAGGAGGTGCCGCCGGCAACTCACGGCGCCGTCGTCACGCCGCTGCCGGTCGCGCCCCGCGCGACCGTTGCCGCCCCCGCGCCCGAACCGGCAACGGCCGCCGAGGCCGATTCCTCGCGAGCGATGCTTCGCGTGCGTGCCGAGCTGATCGACCGGCTGGTGAACGAGGCCGGCGAGGTCGCGATAACGCGCGCCCGCGCCGAGGGCGAGCTTCGCTCACTGAAGGGCAATCTGCTCGAGCTGACCAACAGCGTCATTCGGCTGCGCGCGCAGGTACGCGAAATCGAAATCCAGGCCGAGTCGCAGATTCAGTCCCGCATGTCGATGGTCAACGAGGCGGCCGAAGGCTTCGATCCGCTGGAATTCGACCGCTATACGCGATTCCAGGAATTGACCCGCGGCCTGGCCGAAGGCGTCAACGACGTCTCGACGGTCCAGCAATCGCTGCTGAAGAATCTCGACGAAGCCGACGCCGCGCTGCTCGCGCAATCGCGCCTGTCGCGCGACGTGCAGCAGCAACTTTTCTCGATCCGGACCGTGCCTTTCGGCAGCCTGTCGGAGCGTCTCTATCGCATTCTGCGGCAGACCGCGAAGGAACTCGACAAGCGGGCCAATCTCGAAATCGGCGGCACGCAGGTCGAGCTCGACCGCTCGGTCCTTGAAAAGCTGGTCGGCCCTCTCGAGCATCTGCTGCGCAATGCGCTCGACCATGGCATCGAAAGCCGCCAGTTGCGCGCTGCCGCCGGAAAGCCCGACACCGGAGAAATCACCCTCAACGTGCGGCAGCAAGGCAATGAAATCGCGATTGAGCTGACCGACGACGGTGGGGGGCTCGAGCTCGACCGCATCCGGGAGAAGGCGCGCGCCCAGGGCCTGCTCGGTGCTGATGCCGACCCGACGGAAGCGCAGCTGGTCGAATTCATGTTCGCACCAGGCTTCAGCACGGCGGCCAAGGTCACGCAGATTTCGGGACGCGGCGTCGGCTTGGACGTCGTGCGGTCCGATATCGCCGCACTCGGCGGCCGGGTCGAGGTGGCGAGCTCAGCGAAGCAAGGCACCACGTTCACCCTTTACCTGCCGTTGACCCTGGCGGTTGCGCAAGTCGTGCTGGTGAAAGCCGGCGGCAGACTGTGGGCGCTGCCGTCGCCGATGGTCGAGCAGGTGCAACAGATCAAGGACAAGGACCTGATCAACCTGTATCTGACGCGGGAAGTCGTCTGGCAGAACCGCAGGTACCCATTCTTCTACCTGCCTCGGCTGCTCGGAAGCAGTGGAAACAATCCCGAGACGATGCGCTACAACTCGGTGCTGCTGCTCAAAAGCGGCCAGAATCTCGCAGCTGTGCATATCGACGAGATGATCGGGAACCAGGAAGTCGTGGTCAAGAACATCGGGCCGCAACTGGCACGCGTCTCGGGCATTTCGGGCGCCACGGTGCTGGGCACCGGCGAGGTCGTGCTGATCATCAACCCGGTGCAGCTGGCGCAGCGACTGGACACCGCCGCCGAAGCGCCGATGGTCGTCAAGACGCCGCAAGCCGCGGCCGCTGCCGCGGCCGCTGCCGCCGCAGCGGGTCCGCCGCTGATCATGATCGTCGACGACTCGCTGACGGTGCGCAAGATAACCAGCCGACTGCTCACCCGCGAAGGCTACATGGTGATCGCGGCCAAGGACGGTCTCGACGCCTTGCAGCTGCTGGGCGAGCGCACACCCGATGCCATCCTGCTCGATATCGAGATGCCGCGCATGGACGGCTTCGAATTCGCCAAGACGATCAAGGCCGACCACAACCTGGTGGACATCCCGATCATCATGATCACCTCGCGGACGGCGGAAAAGCATCGCAACCGGGCCGCCGAGCTCGGCATCGACCTGTATCTCGGCAAGCCCTACCAGGAAGAAGAGTTGCTTCGCAATCTGCGCGAGCTGCTCGCCGTGCACGCGAACTGATCTGCAGTCGGGCCGGAGTCAAGCGAGGGCGCGTCGACGATGCGCCCTCGCTGCTTGCGGGCGGCAAACGACGCTTTGACCTCGGCCGGCAGCGGGCGTAAATTGGAATGGCGCCGCGGCAAAGCCGCCAGCGCCGTCCCGGCGCTGCAAGGTAGAATTGCCGTCGCGGCAACGAGCACGGCCATCCCGCAGGTTCCCAGGAGGAGATGACATTCATGGCGAAATTCGCCACCCCCAACATTCGCACGCTGGCGCTGGTCGGGCACGGCGCATCGGGCAAGACCACGCTGGTCGAAGCGCTGCTGCACAAGGCGGGAGCGATCCAGTCGGTCGGCAGCGTCGAGCGCGGCACGACCGTCAGTGACTTCGAGGCGCTCGAAAGAAGCTGGCAGCACTCGCTGCGGTCCTCGGTGCTTCACCTCGAGACACAGGACACGCGCGTGCACATCATCGACACGCCCGGATTTCCCGACTTCATCGGCCAATCGATCGGCGCCCTCGACGCCGTCGAGACCGCGGCGATCGTCATCAACGCGGCGGCGGGCATCGAAATGATCGCGTCGCGAATGATGGAATGGGCGGCGGCGCGCAGACTTTGCCGCCTGCTGATCGTCAACAAGATCGATGCAGAGAACGTCGACTTGCCGGCGATCCTCGCCGCGATCCGCGCGACATTCGGCAAAGAGTGCCTGCCGATAAACCTCCCGGCCGGCAACGGGAAGCGCGTCGTCGATTGTTTTTTCAATCCTGCCGGCGAAGCCGATTTTTCGTCGGTCGCCGATGCGCACCGCGCGCTGGTCGACCAGGTTGTGGAGGTCGACGAGGAGCTGATGTCGCTCTACTTGGACCAGGGGGAGATTGCGCCCGAGCAGCTGCATGCGCCATTCGAGAAAGCTCTGCGCGAGGGGCATCTCGTTCCGGTGTGCTTCGTGTCAGCCAAAAATGGCGCAGGCGTCGGCGAGCTGCTCGATATTTTCGCCAAGCTGCTGCCGAATCCGACCGAGGGCAATCCCCCGCTGTTCACGAAGGGTGAGGGCGAATCCGCCGTGGAATTTCACTCGGAGCCCGACCCGAAGAAGCACGTGCTGGCGCACGTCTTCAAGGTCGTGATGGACCCGTTCGTCGGCAAGCTCGGCATTTTCCGCGTCTATCAGGGAACGGTGACCCGAGACACTTCGCTTTTCGTCGGCGACGGGCGCAAGCCGTTCAAGGTCGGCCATTTGTTCATGCTTCAGGGCGGGAAGAATGTCGAGGTCGACGCCGCGGTGCCGGGCGACATCGCGGCGGTCGCCAAGGTCGACGAGATCGAATTCGACCGCGTGCTGCACGATTCGCACGACGAGGATCACATTCACATGCAGCCGCTCGCCTTTCCGACCCCGATGCAGGGCGTAGCACTCCGCCCGAAAAAGCGCGGCGACGAGCAGCGGATCTGGGAAGTGCTGCACCGGATGACCGCCGAGGATCCGACGCTGGTCGTCGAGCACGATCCGCACAGCAACGAGACGGTGCTCCGGGCGCTGGGCGAGCTGCATCTGCGCTCGGTGCTCGAACGCATGTCGACCCAGTTCAAGCTCGAAATCGAGACGCGGCCGCCGCGCATTCCCTATCGCGAGACGATCACCGCGCAGGCCGATGGCTTCCATCGGCACAAGAAGCAGACGGGCGGGGCCGGACAGTTCGGCGAGGTCTCGCTGCGTGTCGAGCCGATGGCGCGAGGCACCGGATTCGAATTCGTCGATTCGACCAAGGGCGGCGTGATTCCACACCAGTTCATGCCTGCGGTGCGCAAGGGCGTAGAGCAGGTGCTCGGCAGCGGCGCGATTGCCGGATTTCCGATGCACGACGTGCGCGTCGTCGTCTACGACGGCAAGCACCACCCGGTCGATTCGAAGGAAGTCGCGTTCGTCGCGGCCGGCCGCAAGGCTTTTCTCGACGCCATCGACAAGGCGCGGCCGATCGTGCTCGAGCCGATCGTCACCGTCGAAGTGATCTGTCCCGACGTGAAGACCGGCGATATCGCGGGAGATCTGTCTTCGCGCCGCGGCCAGGTCACCGGGACCAAGGGGCTGCAGCCGGGCATCCTCGCCGTCAGCGGGCTGGCGCCGCTGGCAGAGCTCGAAGGCTATTCGGCGCGCCTGAAATCGGTGACCGGGGGGCAGGGAAGCTGGACGATGCAGTTGTCGCACTACGAGCCGGCGCCGCCCAATCTGCAGCAGCAGCTGGCGACCGAATACAAGAAGTCGCGCAAGCAGGAAGAAGACTGACCGACGGTCGGCCCGGGATTTGTGCCAGCGGGCGGCGGCGACTACAATTGCGTTCATGGGCTATCCCGCACTGGCAGCCGCATGGGTGAATCGCGGGTCAATCTGACCCACCATTTCCTGATCGCCATGCCCAGCATGGCCGATCCCCATTTCGCGCATACATTGATCTATGTCTGCGAGCACAACGAAAAAGGCGCGCTCGGCATCGTGATCAACAAGCCGATCGACATGACGCTTTCCTCGCTGTTCGAGCAAATCCAGGTGCCGCTCGGCGATTCCGATCTTCGGGCCGCGCCTGTGCATTACGGCGGTCCGGTCCAGATCGACCGCGGTTTCGTCCTGCACCGGCCGCTCGGCAGCTGGCAGTCGACGCTGGCGATCAGCGACGACCTGGGCCTTACGACGTCGAAGGACATCCTCGAAGCCGTCGGTCATGGCGAAGGCCCGCACGATGTACTTGTCTCGCTCGGCTATGCGGGTTGGTCGGCCGACCAGCTCGAGCAGGAAATCGCGCAGAATGCCTGGCTTACCGTCGAGGCGGATCCCGACGTGATGTTCGCCCTGCCGGCCGAAACGCGGCTGTCGGCGGCGATGAAGCTGCTCGGAATCGATTTTTCCAGGCTGTCCGACGCCGTCGGGCACGCGTGAGCTTGGCGGCGACCTTGCTGCGGCCCGCTGCGCGCGCCGGCACCATACTCGCATTCGATTTGGGCACCCGGCGCATTGGCGTCGCGGTCGGCGAGACGACGCTCGGGCTCGCGCATCCGCTGGCCACGATCGCTGCGGATCGCGATGACGACCGGCTTGCCGCGATCGCATCGCTGGTTCGCGAATGGCAACCGGCGCTGCTGGTCGTCGGCTTGCCGACGCACGCCGACGGAACGCCGCACGCGATGACGGCGCGCGCGCAGGAATTCGCGCGACGACTCGAGGCTCGTTTTCGACTCGCGGTCGAGCTCGTCGACGAGCGTTACACGACTGAAGCCGCGTCGGCCGCACTCTCCGATGCGGGCGTCGGCGAGCGCGGGCACAAGCCGCTGCGCGACCAGGTCGCGGCGCAAATCATCCTGCAGGCATATTTTGATCAGCGCACCCGCACCTGACCCGATCGGCGACGGCCTGCCGGATGCCGAAGCGACTATCGCCGCCCTGGCGGAGAAAATGGGCGCCGCTATTGCCTACGACGCCAAGCTGGTGGGCATCTATTCCGGAGGCGCATGGCTTGCGGAGCGCCTTGCCGAGATACTGCCGGGCGAGCACCCCGTCGGCTTCATCGACGTCTCGTTCTACCGCGACGACTTCGGCAAGAAGGGGCTGCGCGCCAAGGTCGCCACCACGACCTTGCCGTTCGAAGTCGGCAACGGCCGCATCGTGCTGGTCGATGACGTGCTCTATACCGGTCGCTCGGTCCGGGCGGCGATCAACGAGCTGTTCGACTATGGGCGGCCGGAGTCGATCGAGCTCGCGGTCCTGATCGACCGCGGCGGGCGCGAGTTGCCGATCGAAGCCGCTTACGTCGGTGCCCGGGTCGCGGTCGCACGCGATTCGTCGATCGTGCTGCAGCGCCATCTGGACGGCCGCTTCGAATTGTCGGTGGAGTCGATCGAAAGCGCGCCTGGTGCGTAACCCGCAGCTCAATGGCGACGGCCAGTTGCAGCACCTGCTGACGCTGGAAGGGCTGCCCGTCACCGTCATCGATCGCATACTCGATACCGCGCTGCCGTTCGTGTCGATCGCGGAGCGCGACGTCAAGAAGGTGCCGCTGCTGCGCGGCAAGACCGTCTTCAACCTGTTCTTCGAGAACAGTACGCGTACGCGAACGACCTTCGAGATCGCCGCCAAGCGATTGTCGGCCGACGTGATCAACCTGAACATCGGCGTGTCATCGACCAGCAAGGGCGAGACGCTGCTCGACACGATCGACAACCTGGTCGCGATGAACGCCGACATGTTCGTCGTGCGCCATGCGCAAAGCGGTGCCGCGCACTTGATCGCCCAGCATCTTTCGGCGGCAGACCGGCCACATATCCACGTGATCAATGCCGGCGACGGTCGCCACGCGCATCCGACACAGGGCCTGCTCGATCTGTTCACGATCCGTCATTACAAGAAGGATTTTCACGGCCTGACGGTCGCGATCGTCGGCGACCTGCTGCATTCGCGCGTCGCGCGCTCGCTGATCCACGGCCTGACGACGCTGGGCACGACCGAAGTTCGGGTGATCGGGCCGCAGACGCTGCTGCCGGCTGCGATCGAGAGCATGGGTGTGCGCGTGTTCCATGACATGCGTGCCGGCCTGGCCGGCGCCGACGTGGTTGTCATGCTGCGCCTGCAGAGCGAGCGCATGAAAGGCGCGCTGCTGCCGTCGGCGGGCGAATACTTCAAGCATTACGGATTGACGACCGAAAAGCTGGCGTTGGCCAAGCCTGACGCGATCGTCATGCACCCGGGCCCGATGAATCGCGGCGTCGAGATCGACTCGGCGGTCGCCGACGGTGCGCATTCGGTGATCCTGCCGCAGGTGACGTTCGGCATTGCGGTGCGGATGGCGGTGATGAGCATGCTGGCGGGCAATTGAGCGGTGCCACGACGATGACCGCGACGAACGTCGAGATCAGGAACGGACGTCTGATCGACCCGCGGCATGGCGTCGATGGCAAGGCCTCGCTGTTCGTCGCTGCAGGAAGGGTCGCCGGCGTCGGCAGCCCGCCCGCCGGCTGGCGCGCCGGCAGAATCATCGATGCGGCCGGATGCGTCGTCTGCCCGGGCCTGATCGATCTCGCGGCGCGCCTGCGCGAGCCGGGATTCGAATACATGGCCACGCTCGAATCGGAAATGAACGCCGCGATCGCCGGGGGTGTGACCAGTCTCGCCTGTCCGCCAGACACCGACCCGTCGCTGGACGAGCCCGGGCTGGTCGAAATGCTCAAGTACCGCGCGCGATCGCTCAATCAGGCACACGTCTATCCGGTCGGCGCGCTGACCGTCGGACTCAAGGGAGAGAACATCACCGAAATGGGCGAGCTGGCCGAAGCCGGCTGCGTCGCCTTCTCGCATGCCGACGCGCGGCTCGCCGATACGCAGGTGCTGCGCCGCGCGCTTCAGTACGCGGCGACGTTCGGCTATCCGGTCTGGCTTCGCCCGCAGGACGCCTATCTCGCGCGCGGCGGCGTCGCGCATGATGGCGAGGTCGCGACCCGGCTGGGCCTCGCCGCGATCCCGGCCTCGGCGGAAATCATTGCACTGGACATGATCCTCACGCTGGCGCAGGAAACCGGCGCCCGCGTGCACATCGCGCGACTGTCGACGCGCGAAGGCGTGGCGCGGGTGCGCGAGGCGAAGCGCGCCGGCCTCAGGCTGACTTGCGACGTCGCCATTCACCACGTTCATCTGTGCGACATCGACATCGGGTGGTTCGACGCGCAATGCCACCTGGTCCCGCCGCTGCGCAGCGCGCGCGATCGCGATGCCTTGCGCGCCGGCCTTGCCGACGGCACGATAGACGCGATTTGCTCGGACCATGCGCCGGTCGACGACGACAGCAAGCAGCTGCCGTTCGCCGAGGCCGAGCCGGGGGCGATCGGCCTGGAGCTGCTGCTGCCGCTGACGCTCAAATGGGCACACGAGGCGAAGATTCCGCTGGCCGCGGCGCTTGCGCGCATCACGGTCGAGCCGGCCCGGGTACTCGGCGTCGATGCCGGCCATCTCGCCGCGGGCGCCGCCGCCGATGTCTGCATCGTGGCCATCGACGAAGCCTGGACGGTCACGCGAGACGCGCTGAAAAGCCAGGGTAAGAACACGCCGTTCCTGGGCCTCGAGCTCGCCGGCCGGGTGCGCTATACGCTGGTCGACGGGCAGATCGTCTATCAATCGGATGCAGCAGCCGGGTAACGTGACGGTCACCGCCGGCTGTTATCATTGCGCCCGCCGTCCATCTCCCGCATAGCCGATGCGGTCCGTGCCAAGCCGATGCCAGACTATCTGCACGCTCTCGAACAACAGTCGATCCACGTCATCCGCGAGGCTTACGCGCGGCTGAAGCCGCTCGCGATGCTCTGGTCGCTGGGCAAGGATTCGAACACGATGGTCTGGCTGGTGCGCAAGGCGTTTCTGGGCCGCGTTCCGTTCCCGGTGATGCTGCTCGACACCGGCAACGAGTTTCCCGAGGTCTACGCATTCCGCGACCGCCTGCTCGCAGAATGGGGCCTCGATTACGTCAATGCGGCCTGTCCCCCCGTCGAGGCGACCGATGCGACGCTGCCGCCGGCCGCGCGCGCCGCGGCGCGCAAGACACTGGGACTGAAAGCGATCATCGCCGAGCGGGGCTTCCGCGGAATTCTGCTCGGCATCCGCCGCGATGAGCAATTGATCCGTGGCAAGGAACGCGTCTTCAGTCCGCGCCGGCCCGATGGAAGCTGGGACTTTCGTGACCAGCCGGCCGAATTCTGGGATCACTATCAAACCGACTTTCCGGCCGACGTGCATGTGCGAGTGCATCCGCTGCTGGCTTGGACCGAGCTCGATATCTGGCGATATGTCGAGCGCGAGCGCATCCCGGTTTGCGAGCTGTATTTCGCGCGCGGCGGCAAGCGCTACCGCTCGCTCGGCGAGTCCGATATCACATTCCCGATCGATTCGGACGCCGCCACGATTCCGGAGATCATTGCCGAGCTGGAGCAGACCCGGCAGAGCGAGCGCGCCGGTCGTGCGATGGATCACGAGAGGGAAGATACGTTCGAACGGCTGCGCGCAGCCGGCTACATGTGATGGAGCGCTCGGCTCCGCTGGCGCTCGTCCTTGCCGGCCACGTCGATCACGGCAAGTCGTCCCTGCTGGGCCGTTTGCTGCACGAACTCGATCTGTTGCCCGCGGGCAAGGCCGAGGAGCTCGCAGCGATGTCGACCCGGCGCGGCGTCCCGCTCGAATGGTCGTTTGTGCTCGATGGCTTTCAGGCCGAGCGCGACCAGGCGATCACGCTGGACACGACCCGCGTGCGCCTCAAGACGCCGCACCGCGAGTTCGTCGTCATCGACGCGCCCGGACACAAGGAGCTCCTGAAGAACATGATCGGCGGGGCGTCGTCCGCGGCCGCGGCGCTGCTGGTGCTCGACGTCCAGGCAGGCAGCGAGGAGCAGACGCTGCGGCACGCCTATCTGCTGAAGCTGCTGGGCGTGCATGCGCTACTGGTCGCGATCAACAAGATGGACCTCGTCGGTTACGCCGAAGCCGCATTTGCCGCGCGCTCACACGAAGTCACCGTCGCGCTGCATAAAATAGGCATCGAGCCGCGCGCGATCGTTCCGGTGTCGGCAAGAGACGGCGCCAACCTGCGCGAACGCGGCGCGATGCCCGGCTGGTATCGCGGCCCGTCGCTGATCGATGCGCTCGAAGCGCTTCCGGCGGCAACGCCCGAACATGCGCTGCCGCTGCGCATGCCGGTACAGGACGTCTATCGTCAGGGTGAGCGGCGCGTGCTCGCCGGCCGCCTCGATTCGGGGCGCCTGGCCGTGGGCGACGAGCTGGTGTTTTCGCCTTCGGGGCGCTCCGCCAAGGTCGCCGAATTGCTGGCGTGGCCCGACGCCGCGCCTGATCAGGTCGAGGCCGGCGGCAATGCTTCGATCGTTCTCGACCGGCCGCTGGTCGTCGAGCGCGGCGACATGGCGAGTCATCACGAGCACGCGCCAAAGCTGACGGCGGTATTCGACGCCGAAATCTTCTGGCTTTCGGCAACGCCATTGATCCCGGGCCGCGAGCTGACGATGCAGCTGGGAACACGAAGCGCCGGGATACGCGTGCAGGCGATCCGCCATCGCATCGACGTGGCGACCCTGGCGCCGGAACTGGCGAGCACGATCGCGGCCGGAGAAATCGCCAGCGTGACCCTGCGTGCGCACGAGCTGATCGCCGTCGACGATTTTGCGGCGATGCCGGCGACCGGGCGTTTCGTCCTGCGCGACGCTTATGTCACGGTCGGCGGGGGCATCATCGACGCCAGCGGCTATCCCGATCATCGCGCAATGCCGGAACGCGCGCGGAATCTTACGCCGATGCGCCATCAGGTGACCGAGACCGAGCGCGCTTCACGGTTCGGGCACGTAGGGGCGGTCGTCTGGCTGACCGGCTTGTCGGCCGCGGGGAAATCGACGCTGGCGATGGCGCTGGAGCGGCGCCTGTTCGACGGCGGCTACGCGACTTACGTGCTCGACGGAGACAACGTGCGGCGAGGCTTGAACGCGAACCTGGGCTTCTCGCCTGAGGACAGACAGGAGAATATCCGCCGCGTCGGCGAGGCTGCCGCCTTGTTCGCCGAAGCCGGGTTCGTCTGCATCACCGCGTTCATCTCACCCTACCGCGACGACAGGCGCCGGGCGCGGGCCGCGGTGGCCAAAGGGCATTTCCTCGAGGTCTACGTCAAGGCTGACCTCGCCGCATGCGAGGCGCGCGACCCGAAAGGCCTCTACCGGCGGGCGCGCGAAGGCGAGCTCAAGGATTTCACCGGCATCGACAGCCCCTACGAAGAGCCACAGGCGGCCGACCTCATCCTCGATACGACGCAAGAGGACATCGCCGCCTGCGTCGACAAGCTAACCGAATTCGTCGCAGCCCGCTGCCGGGTCTAGCGGCCGGCAGCGTATTCGCCTCGCTCTAGTTCGTGGTGCCTTTGGGCGGAATGTAGATCGTGCTGCCGCGATTCATCATGTCGTCTATGGCATTCTTGTTGGCGACGCCCTTGACGCTTGCCGACGTGCTGTTATCGCGCACCGGCAAGCGACTGCCGGTGACGTACGCCTTGTCGTCCGGTTGCTCTTCAGCCGGCGATGTAGGAGTGGTCGCGCAGCCAGCAAGAGCCGCGAAGGCGACGGCGGCAACGACCACGTTGTAGCGATTCATTTAGCTTTCCTCGAGGGCCGCAGCTGCGGCGAAAACGGAAGTTTATCCGAGGTCGGGCGCTAGCGCGAGCCCTGTCCTGCCTACGCCTTTCGGGGCAATCGTCCGAGAAGGTGGAATTCGTCGTTCGGCCGCATGCCGATCAGGTTGGCCATCCGGTTGGACAGGGCAAAAAACGCGGCGATCGCCCCGATGTCCCAGATGTCTTCATCGGTGAATCCGTGGTCGCGCAGCCGCTCGTAGTCGGCATCGACGAGCTCGACCGACCGCAGCGCGACTTTGAGCGCGAAGTCGAGCATCGCCTTCTGCCTCGCGCTGATGTCCGCCTTGCGATAGTTGGCCGCGACCTGGTCGGCGAGCAGCGGATTCTTGGCATAAATGCGAAGGATCGCGCCGTGCGCGACGATGCAATACAGGCAATCGTTGGCGCCAGATGTGGCAACGACGATCATCTCGCGCTCGGCCTTGCTCAAGCCGGAATCGCGCAGCATCAGAGCATCGTGGTAGGCGAAAAAAGCGCGGAACTCGTCGGGGCGATGGGCGAGCGTCAGGAAAACGTTGGGAATGAAGCCGGCTTTCTCCTGCACCTCGAGCATCCGCGCGCGGATGTCTTCGGGCAAGTCTTCGAGTTTCGGGACAGGGTAACGGCTGATGGGGGGCGCGATCACGCGAATGAGTCTAGCAGCCAAGAGCTGACCGATCCAGGATGTCCGAACGTTCGCTTCCCGCACCTCGAGCATCCGCGCGCGGATGTCTTCGGGCAAGTCTTCGAGTTTCCGAAGCGGATAGCGGCTGATCGCCGGTGTGTTGGTCGTTGCCATAAGCTCTTCCGTTCGCCGTCCACCCGACTGTCCTTGTTCGATCTTGTTGCGTTCGACGCCTGCGTCGATCCGACATGGGCATGCCGATTTGTCGGAGCACCGACCGGTTCATGTTGTCTGCGTCGGTCACGGCCGAGCGGTGGTAGACTCTGCGCTGGTTGCCCATCGGCGCTTTGGCCCCGTTCCTCGAGTGACGCCATCTAACCGACGTGCGCGTGCGCTGCCGCGGCCGACCTGGGCCGCGTCTGTGCTTGCTGTGTGTTGCCTCCACGCTGCGGCCGGCTGGGCGCAGAACGAAGCGGTGCCGGCGTTCAAGACCCTCGACTCGATGGAGGCCCGGGTCCAAGGGTGCGTGACCTGCCACGGGCAGAGCGGGCAAGGCACCCTGAGTGGCGCCTTTCCCCGGATCGCCGGTAAGCCCGCGGGCTATCTCTACAACCAGCTGATCGCGTTTCGGGATGGGGCGAGACAGTACCCTCCGATGAACTACCTGGTCGCGTATCTGCCGGACGCGTATCTCCGCGAAATGGCGGAGTACTACGCGAAGCAGCGTCCGCCATTCGAGGGCAAGGATGCGACGGCGGTCGATCCGAAGCTGGTGGCTCGCGGCCACGACATCGCGACCGCGGGCGATGCGAGCAAGGGCATTCCGGCCTGCGTGGCCTGTCACGGCAGGCGGTTGACAGGCATGGAGCCCGGGATCCCGGGGCTCGCCGGGCTGCGTGCCAACTACATCGCCGCCCAACTCACGCGCTGGCGTGTCGGCAGTCGTCACGCGGCAGAGCCCGACTGCATGAAGCGCATTGCATCGCGGCTGTCCGAGTCCGACGTCGCGGCAGTCTCGGTGTGGCTGGCGCAGCAGGAAGGACCGAAAGACGCATCGCCCGAATCGCAGAATCTCGTTCGCATGCCGCTCGCGTGCGGGAGCCAGCGCTGATGCGAATCGGCCTTCGCATCGCTATTGTCGCGGTCGTGCTGGTGATTCTCGGCGCCATCGGCCTGGCGCTGCTTCGACCGGGCATGTTGCCGCAGACCAGCCCGACCGCGACGGCGACCAGCACGACCACGCAATTCCTCGATCGCGGCGAGTATCTGGCCCGCGCCGGCGACTGCGTGGCGTGCCACACGGCGCCGGAAGGCCGCGAGTTCGCCGGCGGGCGTGCCATGCCCACGCCGTTCGGCAACCTTTACGTGCCGAACATAACGCCCGACGATGAGACCGGCATCGGTAAATGGAGCGGCGACGATTTCTACCGCATGATGCACACCGGGATCTCGCGCGACGGCTCGCTGATGTATCCCGCCATGCCATTCGCGTCATATACCAGAGTCACCCGCGAGGACTCGGACGCAATCTACGGGTACCTGATGTCGGTGCCGCCGGTCCAGCAGAAAAACCGGCGGCACGAGTTGCGTTTTCCGTTCAACCAGCGCGATCTTCTCGTCGGCTGGCGCGCCTTGTACTTCAAGGAGGGCGAATACGTCCCGGATCCAAAGCAATCGGCGCAATGGAACCGCGGCGCTTATCTGGTGGATGGCCTCGGCCACTGTGCGATGTGCCACACCGCCATCAACAGGCTCGGCGGATCACGCGAGTCGGACGCCTTCGAAGGCGGAATGATTCCGAACCAGAACTGGTACGCGCCGTCGCTCACCAGCGGCCGCGAAGCGGGCCTCGGACACTGGAGCATCAAGGACATCACCGACCTCTTGCAGGTGGGAGTCTCGAATCGCGCTACTGTCTATGGCCCGATGGCCGAGGTCGTCTACAATAGCCTTCAGTACCTCTCCGACGAGGACGTGGAAGCCATGGCGGTGTATCTCAAAGCGCTGCCCCAGCGCGACGCCGAGGCGCCGCCGACGAGCCAGGCGCGACTGGTCAGTCCGGACGTCATGGAAAGCGGCCGCAAGGTTTACGTAACGCAGTGCGCGATGTGTCACGGTGCGGAGGGCAAAGGACAGCCGCCGCAATTTCCGCCGCTGGCCGGCAATCAATCGATCACCATGGCCTCGCCCGTGAACTCCATTCGCATGGTCTTGAACGGCGGCTATCCGCCGGGCACGCGCAAGAATCCGCGCCCACACGGGATGCCGCCGTTCGCGCATATCCTGGACGACGCCGAGGCCGCCGCCGTGGTGACCTATATCCGCACGGCGTGGGAGAACGCCGGTACGCCGGTCACGCCCGCGCAGACGAACGAGCTCCGCACGCTTCTGCCGGAATGAGGAGACCGTGATGCCAACACAGAGCGATGACGCCCGCAGCGACGCCGAGGTCGACGAAATCGTCCGCCGCGGTCCCTCCGGCGCCTTTGCGCTGGCGGGCATCGCCGCGGCGATCGTGGTAGTGCTCTATTTCGCATTCTATTTCCTGGTCTACCTCCCGCGAGGGGCCGTGCAATGAACGCCGCTGCGGCGCCTCCCGCCGTACCGCCCGACTCGCATGGGGTCGCCGTCGCTGCCGAACGCCGGTGGGCGTTCATCGTCGGCATCATCATTCTGCTGCTGGTGGCGATGATGATTTTCACCGGGTTGCAATGGGCGGCGATGCCACCGTCGCGCGTCGAGACGGTCGACCCGCGAACGCTTCACATAGCCGGAGAGTTCGTCGAAAGCAATCTGGGAACGAGTGTCGGTCCCGACGGCAAGGTGATCGCGCGCCTCGTCGCCCAGCAATATTCGTTCGAGCCGGCATGCATCGTCGTTCCCGCCGAAACGCCCGTCACGTTCCGCGGCACGAGCACGGACGTCGTGCATGGCTTCATCGTCGGCACGACCAACGCGAACGTCATGCTGGTGCCGGGCTTCGTGGCCACGTTCACCACGACGTTTCCCAAGACCGGCGAGCACCTGATGCCTTGCCACGAGTACTGCGGCACCGGCCACGAGGCGATGTGGGCGAGGGTGCAGGTCATCGCGCCCGACGAGTTTCTCGCGCGGACGCGCCGCAGCGAAAGGGTGAGCTGTGTTTCTCGCTAGGAAGCTCGTGCTGGCGCACTTCTGGGTCGCCTTCGCGGGCTTCCTGCTCGCCATCGTGCTGGGCGAATGGCAGATGTACGTGCGAAGCCCGCTGCATGAATGGATCAACAATCCGGAGCATTACTACCGCTCGGTGACCGCGCACGGAACGGTCATGGCGTACGTGCTTCCGACGCTGGTCGCGATGGGGTTCGGCTACGCCATCACCGAGCTCGCGCTGAAGCGACCGCTGGTCGGCTTGCGCTGGGCTTGGGCGGGATTCTGGCTGGTCGTCGCGGGGACCGTGATGGCCGCCGCCACCGTGGCGAGCGGAAAGGCGTCCGTCCTCTACACGTTCTACCCGCCGATGATTGCGAGTTCGTTCTACTACATCGGCGTCGTGCTGGTGGTCGTCGGTTCGTGGATCTGGGTCGCGCTGATGTCGATCAATCTGCGCGCCTGGAAAAAAGACAATCCGGGCCGCGCGATACCGCTTGCCATGTTCGGCAACGTGACCGGTGCTTACCTGTGGGCGTGGACA